>Ga0209635_10001493_pt1 | contig 17427 bp, 19 predicted proteins | sample DeeMarSWOR230_32_FD_187463 | JGI IMG/M metagenome (GOLD analysis project Ga0209635, IMG submission 187463) | Marine sediment microbial communities from White Oak River estuary, North Carolina - WOR-2-30_32 (SPAdes) (version 2) | ecosystem: Environmental > Aquatic > Marine > Intertidal zone >... | reverse complement strand
GGGGGGTGTTGCTTCTCAGGGCATAGACGGGTAAATTGGCCGCTTCGGCATCTTTTACTTTTTGCAGCTTGCGGCGGTAGTAGCTCTTGGTGGTGATAAACAGGTTGGCATTCTTTAGATTTTCCCTGATATCAAGGCTCAGCCCGGTCTCTTTGGCGGTCTGCTCCAGCCGGGAGCGGTTTACCCCGAAGAGATATAGCCGGGGTAGCTCATCTTTGAGTAATGGCTTGCCCTTAACCATTTTCTTAATCACGGTGGGGGTAACTTTTTCTATCTTGACCTTGCCGCTCTTGTCCCACCAGCGAACCTCGGTGGGCATATATTGGCCGCGCAGCAAAGAGTCAACCGCCTCGCCGACATCAGGATGGATGGCGACCCGGTCAAAGTCCTGAATTTCAACGACGATATTAAAGGTAGGCGGTGCCTTGCGCTCCAGTATCGACTTCTGGGTTCGCCGCCGCTTGGCTTCTTCATCACCCAGGGTTACCGTCTGGATACCGCCTATAAGGTCAGCCAGGGTCGGGTTCATCATCAGGTTGTCCAGGGTATTGCCGTGGGCGGTGCCCACCAACTGGACGCCGCGCTCGGCAATGGTGCGGGCAGCCAGCGCCTCAAGCTCGGTGCCGATTTCATCAATGACAATTGCCTCCGGCATGTGGTTTTCCACGGCTTCAATCATGACGGCGTGCTGCATGGTGGGGGTGGTTACCTGCATCCGCCGGGCATGCCCGATGGCGGGGTGGGGGATATCGCCGTCGCCGGCAATCTCGTTGGAGGTGTCAACCACCACCACCCGCTTTCTCAGGTCATCGGCCAGCACGCGGGCGACCTCGCGCAGCATGGTGGTCTTGCCCACCCCGGGGCGGCCCAGCAGCAGCACACTTTTGCCCGACTCAACCAGGTCCTGGATAATCTTGATGGTGCCCAACACCGCCCGCCCTACCCGGCAGGTCAGCCCGACAATGCGCCCCTTGCGGTTGCGAATAGCTGAGATGCGGTGCAGGGTGCGCTCAATGCCGGCCCGGTTGTCATCACCGAAGCTGCCGATGCGGGCAACGACATAATCAATATCCGACTCATCAACCTCTTTCGGGTTAAGCACTACTTCATTTTCGGGGAAGCGGGCTTCGGAGGGGCGACCCAGGTCCAGCACCACCTCCAACAGTTCGCTCAGGTTTTTCTGCTTACACAGCGGCTGGCGGATGTGCGAGGGCAGAATATCTAGCATCGCCTCCAGGTCATCGGTGATTACCTTTTGCAAAAGTCTCCCCCTCTTACTTGCGTCCGGCGACAATATCAATAAAATACTGATGAAATCTGAAGTCACTGGTCAGTTCGGGGTGAAAGGCGGTCGCCAGCAGCTTGCCCTGCCGGGCGGCCACGCCGGCGTTATCTAACCGGGCCAGTATTTCCACATTACGGTTGGCACTCTCAATCAGGGGGGCACGGATAAATACCCCGGGGAACGGCTTTTCGCCCAGCACCGGTACGGCGAGTTCGGTGACAAAGCTCTCCCGCTGCCGGCCAAAGGCATTGCGCCGCACGGTGATGGCCATTACCCCCAGTGGTTCCGGGGAGGCATGCTGGTTCTTGCCGGCGAGGAGTATCATGCCGGCGCAGGTGCCCCAGACGGGCAGGCCGTTCTGGGCCAGGTTGCCGATTTCATCTCTGAGCCGGTAGTCTAGCATCAGCTTGCCGATAGACGTGCTCTCGCCACCGGGAATAATCAGCCCGTCCAGATTTTTAAGCTCCCGGGGCAGGCGGACCGGCATTGCCTCAACTTCCAGTTGGCGCAGTATGGCGATGTGCTCGGCAAAGGCTCCCTGCAGGGCAAGGACGCCAATTCTCATGCTACCATCCTCTTGGAGCCAGCAGTTCTTCGGTGGGGATTTGCTTTATATCCAAGCCGGGCATGGCTTCGCCCAGGTTCTTGGAGACCTCAGCAATAATCTTGGGGTCTTTGAAGTGGGTGGTGGCTTTGACGATGGCCTTGGCCATGACCTCTGGATTTTTGGATTTAAATATGCCCGAGCCGACAAAGACACCGTCCGCCCCCAGCTGCATCATCAGGGCGGCATCGGCCGGGGTGGCCACCCCGCCGGCGGCGAAGTTTACCACCGGCAGCTTGCCGGTGTTATGCACCTCAACCACCAGTTCAAAGGGTGCCCCCAGTTCTTTCGCCTTAGTCATCAGCTCGTCCTTGGGCGTCTCGGCCAGCTGGCGGATGCCATCGGTTACCGCCCGCATATGGCGCACCGCTTCCACGATATTGCCAGTGCCGGCTTCGCCCTTGGTCCGGATCATAGCCGCCCCCTCGCCGATGCGGCGCAGGGCTTCGCCCAGGTCGCGGCAGCCGCAGACAAAGGGGACCTTGAAGTCGTGCTTCCAGACGTGGTGGCTTTCATCAGCCGGGGTAAGCACCTCTGATTCGTCGATATAGTCAACGCCGAGGGCTTCCAGGGCTTGCGCCTCGACAAAGTGACCGATACGGCACTTGGCCATTACCGGTATGGAGACCGTTTTCATAATGGCTTCAATAACCGTCGGGTCAGCCATGCGGGCCACCCCGCCGGTGGCACGGATATCGGCCGGGACTCTCTCCAGCGCCATCACCGCGCAGGCACCGGCCGCCTCGGCAATCTTGGCCTGTTCGGCACTGACCACGTCCATAATCACCCCGCCCTTCAGCATCTGGGCCAGTCCCGTTTTTACCTTCCAGGTACCAGTTTCCATCTCTCGCCTCACTCTACCCCGTGTTAAGCATATTTTACTCTTGTTTAGACTGCTTATCAAGGAGCGGCCTTTTCTGGGGGATGCCGGCGCGGCGGGGGTAAGGCTCAGGGGTGGGGGAGACCTTATCAATTATGATGAGCCAGCGCTCGCCGCTGAACTCGGCAAGCTCAATTCTTTTTGTTTCGCGCAGCTTTCCCCCCAGCCGCCCCACCGCCCGGGTCGCCTGGCTCAGCTCCGGGTCAATCTCCCCCTTCTTCTGGGCGATGAAGCTACCGCCGGTGGCGCAGAAGGGGAGGGTCAGTTCCACCAGGCTGGCCAGCGAGGCAACGGCCCGGGAAAGAACGATGTCAAACTGCTCCCGGTACTGTTCCCGGTGGGCGATGTCCTCCGCCCGCCCCACCACCACCGCCACACCCTCAAGTCCCAGTTTCTGGCTGATATGGTCCAGGAAGGCGGCTTTCTTGGCGGTCGCCTCCAGCAGTGTTAGCTTTATATCGGGCAGTAAGATTTTAAGCGGTATGCCGGGCAGCCCCGCCCCGCTGCCGACATCAATCAGCCGGAAGCCCTTATCACCCGGCTTCAGCGCCAGCGTTACCGTCAGCGAGTCCAGAAAGTGCTTTACCTGCACCTCCTTATAGCCGGTAATGGCAGTTAAATTTATGCGCCGGTTCCAGTCAGTCAGCTCCCGGTAATAGACATCAAACTGCTCAATCTGATGGGGGCTGAGCTCCAGTCCCAGCCTCCCCGCCCCGCTAATAAGCCTTTCCATAGTGTTGCCTAATTCTATCACTTCACCCCGCTTTGAAAAAATAGCGCAACTTTTAATCTATCCGCTTTATAGTATAATGTTCGTATGCAATGCTCTGATTGGATAAATTTAGGTTCAGCGATTTTATTGTTGGGTGGTATTGGCGTATCATTGCTTTTAGGCTTAAAGTCGCTTAACCAAACTAGAAATACACAATATAAGCAATTTAAAAACGCTCTTTTGAAGGATATTATTGAGTGGACTGAAAATGTACTTACTTGTGGCGATGAAATAGGTTTTGAGTATATTACCACACCCAAAATGGGACGGGATGCTCTAAATACATTAGCATACAAGGCACTAGGGGAATATGTGTTACTTAGGAAGAAAATGCCATATGTGGGGGCAATAGCCCCTAAAGTAAATATTTCAACTAATGCCGTTTTTAGTGGAATTGTAAATGTTATACAGGCTATTGAAAACCAACAAAAGGCAAATAATGTAGATATGGCAAAATTGTATAAGGAATATATTACACCTCTAAACAATATATGCGGAGATTTGATAGCAGAAGTTTCTGAAATTCTGGGTAAGGATTTGAATAGTGAGTAGATAAACAAACCTGCGCAATGTAGCACTTGCAATTTGACAATTCTTGTGCTATAATCGGCGCAGAATTAACAATTGAATAGCCTGTCGCTGGGGGTGCTCGACGGCTGAGAGGCAGTTTGAAGCCAACCCCAGGAACCTGAACTCGATAATTCGAGCGGAGGGAAGCGGCAAAAACTGAGACCAAGGGTCAAGTCCGAATGCCGCAACCCTTGGTCAAATTTTTTATGGGAGGTGGGTTATGACGCAGCTGGAGCTGGCCAGGAAAAATATAATCTCGCCCCAGATGGAGGCGGTAGCCCGGCACGAGAATGTCGACGCCGAGCTGGTGCGGGGCGGGGTGGCGGAGGGGACAATCGTCATCCCGGCCAATATCAATCATAAGAATCTGGCCCCGCTGGGCATCGGCAAGGGGCTCCGCACCAAGGTCAACGCCAATATCGGCACCTCTTCCGACTACGGTGATGCCAATACCGAGCTGGAGAAGCTGCGGGTGGCGATAGATGCCGGCGCCGACACAGTGATGGACCTGAGCACCGGCGGTGATATCTCGGCAATTCGTCGGGCAATTGTTGCCGCCAGCCCGGTGCCCATTGGCACCGTGCCCATCTACCAGGCGGCGATTGCGGCCATAAAAAAGCGCGGCGCCATCATCAAGATGACCGTTGATGAGCTCTTCGCCGGGATAGAGGAGCACTGCCGGGACGGCGTTGATTTTATCACCGTGCACTGCGGGGTAACCCAGTCCGCCATCGCCCGACTCCGCAAGCAGACCCGGGTTGCCGATGTGGTGTCTCGCGGCGGTTCTTTTCTCGCCGGCTGGATACTGGCCAATGAAAAGGAAAACCCCCTCTACGAGTACTATGACCGCTTGCTGGAGGTGTGTTTGGAGTATGATGTCACCCTGAGCCTGGGTGACGGCATGCGCCCGGGGAGTGTCGTTGATGCTACCGACCGGGCTCAGATTGAAGAGCTGCTGATTATCGGCGAGCTGGTAAAACGGGCGCAGGAAGCCGGGGTTCAGGTAATGGTAGAGGGTCCGGGACATGTGCCCCTGGACCAGGTGGTGGCTAATGTCCAGATACAGAAGTCTATCTGCCGAGGGGCCCCCTTCTATGTGCTCGGTCCGCTGGTAACCGATGTTGCCGCCGGCTACGACCATATTACCGGCGCCATCGGCGGGGCGATTGCGGCCGCGGCGGGCACTGATTTCCTGTGCTATGTCACCCCCGCCGAGCACCTCGGTCTGCCCGAATCGGCGGATGTGCGGGAGGGGGTGATTGCCTCCCGCATTGCCGCTCACGCCGCCGACATCGTTAAGGGAGTACAGGGTGCCCTTGAGTGGGACAGGAAGATGTCCATCGCCCGCAAGAAGCTCGACTGGGAAGAGCAGGCCAGACTTTCGGTAGACCCGGAGCTGGCGCGGCGGGTTCACAGCCGGCATGCTTCCTCGGGGAAGGCTTGCAGCATGTGCGGCGACTTCTGCGCCATGGAGTTCATCAGTGACTACCTGGGCGTTCCGATACCTAGAGACCACGGCTTGCAGCCGGATAAAAAAAGAGCACGATAACAGGAGGGAATATGCTTGACGAGATAACCATATCCAAGGCAATCACCGAGAGCTTTATGACTGATTTCATGGATGCCATGGAGGCTGATGTCGCCATCGTTGGCGCTGGGCCATCCGGTATGACCGCTGCCTATTATCTGGCTCGGGACGGAGTCAAGACGGTATTATTTGAGAGAGGCCTTCGCGTTGGCGGTGGGATGCCGGGCGGCGGCATGATGTTCAACCGCATTGTGGTGCAGGATGAGGGGAAGAAGATACTGGATGAGTTTAACATCAGGAGCTGGGAGTATGAGCCGGGCTACTATCTGGCTGATTCTCTGGAGGCTACGGCGGCGCTCTGTGTCGAGGCAATTAAGGCCGGAGCCAGGATTTTCAATTTAATCAGTGTTGAGGATGTGATGATCCGGGAGGATGACCGCGTTACCGGACTGGTGCTGAACTGGACGGCTACCGAGTTAGCCAAGCTCCATGTCGACCCGCTAACGATGCGGGCCAAGGTGGTGATTGATGCCACCGGCCATGACAGTGAGGTCTGCCATATCGTGGTGGATAAACTCAAGGGCAAGTTAAGGACCGAGGGGGGTGGCATCGTGGGGGAGAAGCCGATGTGGGCTGATATTGGTGAAGGCAAGTTAATTGAGAACACGATAGAGGTCTATCCCGGCTTAATCGTGGCCGGTATGGCGGCTAATGCCGTTCTGGGGGCGCCGAGAATGGGCCCCATCTTCGGCGGCATGCTCTTATCGGGGAAGCGGGCGGCTGAGGTTGCCGCCGGGATTCTGCAACAGGTGAAGGTATCTCGATAAGGGGAAAATTTAGGTTATTACTGGTATAATTTCCTTCACCAGGGGTAAGTTTCTCCCTGGTGAAGGATTTTTTTGCCCGCCAAATATCTAATAAATATAAATCAAAATGGATAATTCATTTAATTTTGGCAGGCTCTTTGGCATACAGTTCAGGCTGCATTATACCTGGTTCGTCATATTTTTCCTGATAACCATCTCGTTGTCGTGGCAGGTATTCCCCTACAGTTACCCTGAGTGGCCAACATGGCTGCACTGGGTTATCGGTGTAATTACCAGCCTGCTGTTCTTTGCCTCGGTGGTGGCCCATGAGTTAGCCCATAGCCTGGTGGCGAGAGCCCACGGTATCCCGGTAAAGAGCATAACCCTGTTTATTTTCGGCGGTGTCGCACTGATAACCAGGGAAGCCAAGAAGTCCAGGGAGGAGATGCTGATGGCGGGCGCCGGACCGGCCTGCAGTCTGGGGCTGAGTGCTTTTTTCGGTCTGCTCTGGCTGCTTACCCGCAGCGGGGTCGAGCCGGTAGCCGCCATGGCGTTCTGGCTGGCTTACGTCAATCTGGTGCTGGCTGTGTTTAACCTGATTCCCGGCTTCCCCCTGGACGGCGGGCGTGTTTTCCGCTCCATCTCTTGGCGGATAACCGGCGACTATCGGCGCTCAACCTGGCTTGCCACCCGCTTTGGACAGGGCTTTGGCTACCTCTTCATTCTGGGTGGTGTGGTGGTGGCGGTGCTGCGCCCCTTCGGTATGAGCTGGTTCAGCGGAGTATGGTTAGCCTTCATTGGCTGGTTCCTGGCCAGTGCCGCCTCGGCAAGTTACCAGCAGTCCCGTTGGCGGGAGGCCCTGCAGGGGCTGACCGCTTTTCAGGTGATGACTCCCGATTGTGCGGTGGTTTCGCCTCAGCTCACCCTCGGTGAGCTGATTCAGCGGTACATCTTCAGTGGCGGACGCCACTGCTTTCTGGTCAATGATGAAGACCGGCTGGAGGGGGTTTTAACGCTGAGCAATATTAAGTCTGTCCCCCAGTCAGGCTGGGCGGTAACCCCGGTCCGGGAGGTTATGACCCCGGTTGACAAATTAAACATGCTCCCGCCGGGTCAGGATGCGTTGAGTATACTGGAGCAGATGGACGAGAGCGGGGTAAACCAGATGCCGGTGGTTGGTGAAGAAGGGGTTATCGGGCTGGTCACCCGCGATGGCCTGATGAAATTGCTCTACATTCAATCCGAGCTGGGGATGAACCGCTGATAGTTGGCGGCGCTATTCTTCCAGCACCCTTTGCAGCATCTCCAAGATTGTCTCTTCTTTACCGGCGTGCTCTTCAATTAGCTGGCAGAGGTTGCTAATAATCTGTTGTGTCTCTGCCTCTTTGTGCATCAGCTCATCTCGACTCAGTCCCACCAGCTTGGTATCGGTGCTCATCGTTTTGGCTTGTTTCAATGCCTTCATTATTTCCTGGTGGTCGAGCCTGATGGCTTTCATGAATAATTCACCCAGAAGCGGGGGCAATGCCTCTTCTTCAAAAGCGAAGTGATTTTTCAGCCCCTCATCAAGGATACTTAGCGCCTGTTGCAGGCTCTCTTTTATCTCGACCAGAGACTGCGGTCGACCCGGAATCCAGTCAATGCGGGCTTCTTCCAGGTCGGCCACGGCTTCCCGGTCACTTACCGTATCGCCGACCAGTTTTAGGTGGCCTCTGATTAGCTGGTGCTCCTCAATGACTTTCCTGATTATGGCTAGACTATCGGGCATGGCTAACCTCCCTTATATGAAACATTTTACCTTGCTACAGAAATTGACACAATAGCTGCTATTTAGCTAGTATTCTATATCCATTTCTTAATGATGTATGTGATGTAAGTCATACATCTCAGCCGTGGTTAATGATAGATTAATTGTTAGCCGAAGAAGTTTACTGAGCGATGGCTGGGAGGTGTAGCTATGCGGAAGGTTTATCTGGACAATACCGCCGCCACCCCACTTTTACCTGAGGTCCGTGAGGCGATGCTGCCTTACTTGGGGGAGGTCTTTGGCAATCCGTCCTCCCTGCATGACTGGGGGGACAAGGCACGGGAGGCGGTGGAGAGTGCCCGTATCCAGGTGGCTCAGCTTATCGGCGCCAACCCGGAAGAGATAATATTTACCGGCAGCGGTACCGAGAGCAATAATTTAGCCATTAAGGGGCTGGCCCTGGCTCAACAGGGCAAGGGTAAGCACATTGTGGTCTCGGCTATTGAGCATTTCTCAGTGCTGCACCCCGTCCAGACTCTGGGGAAGTGGGGCTTTGAGATGACCCTGGTGCCAGTGGATAAATACGGGGTGGTTGACCCGGAGGCAGTGCGTAAAAGCCTGAGGAAAGATACCGTGCTGGTATCTATTATGCAGGCCAGTGGTGAAGTCGGCAGCATTGAGCCGATAGCCGAGATTGGCAAAATAACCAGGGAGAGAGATATTACTTTTCATACCGATGCCGTGGCTACGGCGGGAACGATTCCGGTTGATGTCAATGAGCTGGGTGTGGACAGCCTGAGCCTGGCCGGGAACCAGTTCTACGGTCCGAAAGGAGTAGGCGCCCTCTGGGTGCGTAAAGGGGTGCGCCTGATGCCCTTCCTTGAGGGTGGGGTGCAGGAGGGAGGCCGGCGCGCCGGTACTGAAAATATCCCCGCCATTGTCGGCCTGGGCAAGGCGGCGGAATTGGCCCGGGTCAACATGCCGGCGCGGATGAAGCAGCTTATCCCCCTTCGTGACCGGTTGCTCACTGAGCTACCCGCCAAGATTGACCATGTGGTCGTTACCGGTCACCTTAAGCAGCGTCTTCCCGGACACGCCAGCTTCTGTATTGAGTTCATTGAAGGCGAAGCTATGCTAATGCTGCTCAACAGCCAGGGGGTAGCCGTCTCCAGTGGCTCCGCCTGTACCTCAAGGGCACTGAAAGCCTCGCATGTTCTCATTGCCATGGGCATACCTCATGCGCTGGCGCAGGGGTCTATCCTGTTTACTCTCGGTCGGGATAATAGTGCCCAGGATATAGACTATGTCCTTGAGGTGATGCCGCCCATCGTGGAGCGGCTGCGGCAGATGTCACCCCTTTATGCTAAATTCCTCAAGACTGGTAAAGGAGGCAAGTGATATGCCTGTTTATAGCGACAAGGTAATGGAGCACTTTATGCATCCCCGCAATGTGGGGGAGATTGAGAACCCGGATGGTGTTGGTGAGGTGGGCAATCCCATATGCGGCGATATGATGACCTTCTATATCAAGGTCAAGGACAACCGCCTGGCGGATGTTAAGTATAAGACCTTCGGTTGCGGGGCGGCCATTGCCGTTTCCAGCATGGTTAGCGAGATGGCGATGGGCAAAACCCTGGACGAAGCGCTGAAGATAACCCCCCGCACCGTGGCTGATGAGCTGGAGGGATTGCCCCAGAACAAGTTTCACTGCTCCAATCTGGGTGCTCAAGCGCTGCATAAGGCAATACAGAATTACCTGGGTAAGAAAAAGGGAGGGAAGTAGTGATGACCAAGCCTGAAAAAAAGAAAGAACGCCTTTTTTGTCCCTACTGCGATGTGGAGATAATGGCAGCCGATTTTCCCTACTGCCAGGCTTGCCAGATAACCATATTCTACTGCCCTAAGTGCCGCAAGCCTTTACCGCGGGAGAAAAGGTTTTGCCCCCACTGTGGCGCTGAGATTAAGGGCTGAATACAGGAGGAAACCAGGTGGCCGAAGCTGAAAAGGAAAAGTTAACCATAGTCATGTTCAGTGGTAATCTGGACCAGGCCCTGGCGGGCTTTATCATCGCCACCACGGCGGCCAGTATGGGCATGGCGGTGAGTATTTTCTTCACCTTCTGGGGGCTGAACATCATCAAGAAGAACGAAGGCGGCATCAAAAGCCAGGGGTTGATGCGGAAGATGCTCAACTTCATGAACCGGGGCGGCTCCCGGAGGCTGAAGCTTTCCCGCTTTAATATGCTCGGTCTGGGCACCGCGATGATGAAACGGCTGATGAAGGACGCTAATTACCCGTCCATAGATGAGTTCATTACCATGGCGCACCAGATGGGGGTGAAGCTCATCGCCTGCACCACTACATGCGGCATAATGGGGCTTGAAGAAGGCTCTTTCCGCAGTGAAGTGGAAAGCCTGGCGGGCGCCGCCTATTTCCTGGGTGAGGCGCGTGAGTCAAAGACAACCCTTTTCATCTAGGAGGAAGATAGAATGAAGGCAGACCAGAGTCTGGACTGTGTCGGGCTCTATTGCCCGATGCCCATTGTCAAGACGGCGGAGAAGATTAAAGAGCTGAAGCCGGGGGAAGTCCTGGAGGTGGTGGCCGATGACAGGGGCATAACGCAGGACATGCCGGCCTGGTGCCAGGCTACCGGGCATGAGTTCCTGGGCACGGAAGAGAAGGGCGGGGAAATCAAAGTCTACGTCAAGAAAGCCCACCAGTGAAGACCGCTTTAGATTTCAATTGCACTGAATTGCCTTTAAGGTTTAGAATAGCCTCAGATGAGAACCAGTGATTTTGACTACTATCTGCCCCCGGAGCTTATTGCCCAGACCCCGATTGAACCGAGAGACCATGCCCGCTTTATGGTATTGAACCGCTGCGATGGCTCCATAGCGCACCACCGCTTTTTTGAGCTGATTGACTGGCTGCGCGCGGGGGATGTCCTGGTGTTCAATGACAGCCGGGTTATCCCGGCCCGGCTCAGCGGGCAAAAAACTAGTACCGGCGGCAGACTGGAGATTCTGCTGCTGCGCCGGCTCAGGGCTAATGTCTGGGAGACACTGGTCAAACCGGCCCGCCGCGCCACTATCGGCAGCCAGATTGAGATAAGCAACGGCTCGGCAGAAAAACCGGCGCTTAAGATTGCGGCGGAGGTGGTTGAGTCGGGGGAGGGGGGCATACGGGTAATAAGTTTCGCTGATGAGACCCGGCTGACCAGACTGGGCAGGGTGCCCTTACCACCCTATATCCACTCACCACTGAAGGACGCGGAGCGCTATCAGACGGTTTATGCCAGAGAGGCGGGCAGTGTCGCTGCCCCCACCGCCGGACTGCACTTCACCCCGGAGCTGATGGCTAAAATTAAAGATAAGGGAATTAACTGTCTTTTCACTACCCTGCATATCGGGCTGGACACCTTCCAGCCGATTGGGGAGGATGACCCCCTGGAGCATGCCATACATCAGGAATACGGGGTGCTTTCGGCGGAAGTAGCCGAGCAGCTCTCCCAGGCCAAGGCGGCGGGGCGGCGCATTATCGCCGTGGGCACCACTACCTCCCGGCTGGTGGAGGCAGTGGCTCAATCAAGCCACCCCACCCGGCTCAAGCCCCTCGCCGGCTGGATAAGCCTCTATATCCTGCCCGGCTACCGGTTTCAGATGGTGAATGCCCTGATTACCAACTTTCATCTGCCCCGCTCAACACTGCTGCTGCTGGTCTCCGCCTTTGCCGGTAAAGAACTGATAGACAAAGCCTATCAGGCAGCCATTAGCCAGAAATATCGCTTCTACAGCTTCGGCGATGCCATGCTGATTTTATAGCCATGAAGATAGTTTTGCATATCTGCTGCGGGGTCTGTGCCGCCGGGGTGGTGGAGAGGCTGACCCGGGAAGGGCATGAAGTCCTGGGCTATTTCTACAACCCCAATATCCACCCTTTGGCCGAATATAACCGCCGGCTGGAAATGGCCCAGAGAGTAGCCCAAGAATTTAATTTTCCCCTAGTAGTACCCCCTTACATACCACAGGAATGGTACAGGGAAATCGTCTCTCTAGAAAGTGAGCCGGAGGGGGGTAAGCGGTGTGAGGTCTGCTTCCGGGTGAGGCTGAAGCAGACTTTTGACTATATGAAAGAGCAGGGTGGGGACGCCTTTACCACCACGCTGACGGTAAGCCCGCAGAAATCAGCCATGTTGGTCAATCAGGTGGGTGGGGAGCTGGGTGGGGAAAGGTTTCTGGTCAGGGATTTCAAGAAGCAAGAGGGCTTCAAGCGCTCTATGGAGCTGGCTAAAAAGTGGGCCCTTTACCGCCAGCATTATTGCGGCTGCGTCTATAGCCAGACTAGCCCAGCCCGACCCGGCTCTTGACCCGGGCGAGGGTCTTCTCGGCAAGGGGGCGCACCCGGGCGGCACCCTCGGCAAGCAGCGAGTCGATGTGTCTCGCTTCGGCAGTCAGTTCCCGGTAGCGGGACTGAAGTGGTTTCAGCCCCTCGACAACTACCTCACCCAGGTCTTTCTTGAGCTGGGCGTAGCCCTTACCTTCATACCTGGCTTCTATCTCGGCGCGGCTCAGTCCGCTGAAGATTTCATAGATGACCAGCAGGTTGTAGATGCCGGGGCGGTTTTCATCAAAGCGGATCTCGCGCTGTGAGTCGGTGGTGGCCCGCTTGATTTTGGCCCGGATTTCATCTGGTGAGTCAAGCATGTTAATGGCGTGCCCCGGGTTGTCTTCACTCTTGCTCATTTTCTTGGTCGGGTCATCCAGCCCCATTATGCGGGCGCCGACATCAGGGATGACCGCCTTGGGCAAGCGGAAGGTTGGGCCGTATATTGAGTTAAATCTCTGTGCCAGGTCCCGGGCCAGCTCCACGTGCTGTTTCTGGTCTTCACCCACCGGCACGACTTCGGTATCATAGAGCAGGATATCGGCCGACATCAGCGCCGGATAATCAAAGAGACCAACGCTGACCTGCTCTTTCAGCTCTTGGGCCTTCTCCTTGAACTGGGTCATCCGCTGCATCCAGCCCATTGGAATGAAGCAGTTGAGAATCCAGGCCAGTTCGGCGTGGGCACCGACCTGGGATTGAACGAAAACGGCCGATAATTTGGGGTCAATGCCGGCGGCAAAGAGAAGACCGCTCACCTCGCGTATCTTGGCTTTCAGGATTTTCGGGTTCTGGGGGATGGTGATGGCATGGAGGTCAACGATGCAGAAGATATTGTCATATTCCGCCTGGGAGGCAACCCATTGCTTGATTGCCGCCAGATAGTTGCCGATGTGAATATCACCGGTGGGCTGAATACCTGAGAATGAGCGTTTCTTCATCTTTTGGTTCACCTTTAGAATTTAAGCGCTTTTTGTATTTTACACTATATCTACTCTGGTATGCTATAATTCTGGCCATTATGTGACCTAAGTCATTACCGGCATTATCAGTCGGTTGTAATATATGGTTAGACTAAGTCAAAAGGGAGGCATCGGGGAGTGTATAGTCGGTGTCCCGGTCAGGATGGCCGGGAAATAAGAGTGGAACTGTATAAATGTCCCAAATGTGGCGCTGAGGTTGAAATCTTCTCTGATGAGGTCAGGGTGAAGTGCCATAAGTGCGGGGAGATGATTTACCGCGAGAGACTGCCTTCCTGTATTGAGTGGTGCGCTTCCGCCCGCCAGTGCCTGGGCGAGGCAAGATGGCGCCAGTTAATGGATGAGCTTAAATCAAGAAAAGAGAGAAGAGAGTAGGGGCTAATTAGCCCCTACTCTTCTTTTTTGGCTTCTTCACCGGGGGCTTCTTCAGTGGGGGCTTCCTCGGCCGCTTCGGCAGCCTCTTCGGCTACCTCTTCCTCAACCACCTCTTCCTCAACCTTCTCCACCGGCCGCTCGCTTATCCTCACCACCGCTGTTTCTGGTTCACTGAGGACGGTAATTTTCTCACCAAGGTGAATATCCTTCACCCGAATCACATCGTCGATTTCGACGAGGGGGCTCAGGTCTAGCTCAATGTCAGCCGGGATTTCATCGGGGAGGCATTCCACAGTCAGGCTGGTCAGATACTGCTCCAGCATATTTTCCTTTAACTTCAGGGCGGGCGCCTCTCCGGTCAGCACAATGGGCACCTCCACCCTTATCTTCTCTTCCATTCTGACCTGGTAGAAATCAACATGCAGCAGCTCACTCGTTTTCGGGCTGCGCTGGACTTCCCGCACCACCGCTCTCCGCGGCTTTTTTCGGTCCAGCTTGAGGTCAATAAGCTTGGTCCTCCCGGCCTTAGCCAGCACCTGCTTCAGCTGGGCGGTTTCACACTGCAGGGCTAGTGACTCAATACCGTGGCCAAATAGGTGCACCGGGGTAACACCCTGGTGGCGCAGAAACCTGACCTTCTTACCCAGGGTCTCCCGTTTGGCTAACGCCAGTTCAATCCGCTCCATTATCGCTATCTCTCCTTTTGCCTTACCTCACTATTTTAGCCTAAATAAGCCGTCTCGCGCAACAAGCTCAAATTGATTTGAGGCTGGTTAAAATGCTAGACTAGTATTTGAGTCTATGACCACTACTGAAGAGGGCTTTGCCAGTCTGGATTCATACTACAGTGAGGCAAGATATAACCTGAGGTGGAGCTCGGTGTTCGTCCTGCCCGGCTGGCTGAGGGTCTGGTGGCAGAGCTTTGGCGACGGGGCTGAGCTGTACCTGCGCACCGTCAGGCAGGGAGACGAAATCATTGGCATTGCCCCCCTCTTTATCAGGGATAAAACGGCATCGCTTATCGGCGGTGCCGATGTCTGTGATTATCTCGACTTTGTGCCGGCTCACGGTAGGGAAGAAGAATTCTTCAGCGTTTTGCTTGACGATTTAATTGAGCGGGGGGTCAGTAACCTGGACTTGGGGCCGCTGAGGCCCGATTCTAATGTGCTCAATTATCTGGTCGCCATCGCCCGAAACCGAAATTATCCGGTCCTCTGCCCGGAAGAGGGGGTCTCGGTAGAGCTGGACCTGCCGGCTAGTTGGGATGAGTACCTGGCACTGTTGGCCACAAAACAGCGCCACGAACTGAAGCGCAAGCTGAGAAGGTTAGAAGAGGCGGGTAATGTAGCCTATCGCTGTATGGAGGTCAGCCCGCCGCAGGTAGATTGTTTTATGGACACCTTCTTAGGGCTCTTTGCGCTGAGCTGGGAAGAGAAGGCGGAATTTATGACTCCCCGCCGGGAGTCTTTCTTCCGGTCACTGGCGAAGGCGATGGCTGAAGCCAAATTGCTCCGGTTCGGCGTTCTGGAGCTAAATGCAGTGACCGTAGCTATGATTATGGGTTTTGATTACAATGATACGATGTATCTCTATAACAGTGCCTATGACCCCGATTACCGTGACTTAAGCGTGGGGTTGCTATCAAAGGCATTATGCATTAAGGCAAGCATTGAGCGGGGTAGGAGAAAGTGGGACTTCCTCAAGGGTGGGGAACCCTACAAGTACCAGCTTGGCGGTAGCGAAATCCCGCTGTATCGGTGCGAGATAAGAATAAAGTAAGCAGGAGAAAAGCAAAGTTGATTACCGTTCAACCGAGGATAGCTATGCTCAGTGTGCATAGCTGCCCCATAGGCGACCTGGGGGCAAGGGACACCGGTGGTATGAGTGTCTATGTCTGTGAGCTGGCCCGGGAGCTGGTCAAGCGGGGTCTGGCGGTAGATATCTATACCCGCGCTCATCAGCCGGGGCACAGTCAGATTGTCGAGCTGGGGCCGCAGGTTCGGCTGATTCACCTCGGCGCCGGCGAGGGTGGGAAAATGGACAAGCTTGCCGTCTATCCCCACCTGCCTGACTTTGCCCGCAATCTGGAGAATTTCCGCAAGCGTAACCATCTTCATTATGACCTGTTGTTCAGCCATTACTGGCTTTCCGGCTGGGTGGGGAGATACTTGGAGCGACGCTGGCATGTCCCCCATATCATCGTGTTTCATACCCTGGGCGCAGTCAAGAATGCCATCGGCATCGGTGAGAAAGAGCCGGCGCTGCGCCTTCGGACCGAGGCGCAGCTGGCTCAGGATTGCCGCGGCATCATCGCCACCACCCAACGTGAGAAAGATGACCTTATCCGTCACTATGGTGCTTCGGCACCGCAAATCAGGGTGATTCCCTGCGGTGTCAACTTGGACCTGTTCCGCCCCATGGACCGGGAGATGGTCAGGCGGGAGCTGGGCTTCAATGGTGACCATGACCTTCTCTTTGTCGGCCGGATAGAGCCGTTGAAGGGGATAGACCGCCTGCTTCAGGCGCTGCGCTATCTGCAAAATGGTCACCGCATCAAGCTGTGGGTAATCGGTGGGGACGAAAAAAGTCGTGATGAAGTGGCCCGCCTACAAAAGTTATCTCAAGCCCTGGGTATCGCTGATGCGGTTAAATTCCTGGGCAGGGTCGAGCACGAGAAGCTGCCCTATTTCTATAATGCCGCCGCCGCTTGTATCATTCCCTCATACTATGAGAGCTTCAGTCTGGTGGCTCTGGAAGCGCTGGCTTGCGGTACGCCGGTAGTCGCCAGCAATGTTGGTGGCATCAGCGGCTTTATTCATCAGGGGGAGACCGGCTATATGGTAAAGAACGGTAACCCCCACCATCTCGCCGACCAGATTGCTTTGCTTCTTTCCCGCCCGGATTCCAGTCCTCCCCGTTTGGTTAGGGAATCGGTAAGCCGGTTTAGCTGGTCAAATATGGCCGAGCAGGTCAGTCGGGAAGTGCTGGCGGATTATTTAGCAGGAGTCAATTGATGACCGAGCCGGCGCAGAAAATGGTAGTTACCCCCCACCCCGACGATGCCGAATTCGGTGTCGCCGGCACCGTTGTCCGCTGGGTGAGGGAGGGGAAAAGTGTTATCTATGTGGTCTGCACCAATGGGGATAAAGGCAGCAATGACCCCGATATGAAGCCGGAGGAGCTGGCCCGAATTCGTGAGCAGGAGCAACTGGCGGTCGCCAAACTGCTGGGGGTGAGGGAGGTTATTTTTCTGCGCCATCCCGACCAGAGTCTGGAGGATACCCCCCAGTTCAGGAAGGAGTTGGCGCGCCTGATAAGGATTTACCGCCCGGAGACAGTGGTTACCGCTGACCCCTACCGGCGCTATATGTGGCATCGCGACCATCGTATTACCGGTCAGGTCGTCTTGGATGCCGTTTTCCCCTATGCCCGGGACTATCATGCCTACCCCGATTTATTGAAAGAAGGTCTTCAGCCCCATAAGGTCAGGGAAGTGC
>Ga0209635_10001491_pt1 | contig 17430 bp, 15 predicted proteins | sample DeeMarSWOR230_32_FD_187463 | JGI IMG/M metagenome (GOLD analysis project Ga0209635, IMG submission 187463) | Marine sediment microbial communities from White Oak River estuary, North Carolina - WOR-2-30_32 (SPAdes) (version 2) | ecosystem: Environmental > Aquatic > Marine > Intertidal zone >... | reverse complement strand
GTGAGATACTCCAGACATAGAGCCTGGTTGGCAAAGCTCATGTCCATAACGCTAGCCGGGTGTCCCTCGGCGGCAGCTAGATTGATTAGCCTGCCCTCGCCCAACAGATAGATACGCCGTCCATCGCCTAAAGTGTATTCATCAACGGAAGAACGTATCCGTTTCTTCGATTTGGCTAGGCTTTCCAAAGCCGGGATGTTTATTTCTACATTGAAGTGGCCGCTATTAGCCACAATAGCTCCGTCTTTCATCTCTAAAATGTGTGCCTTATCAATGACGTTCATATCGCCTGTAGTGGTGATGAAGACCTCTCCTATCTCGCAAGCCTTAATCAAAGGCATGACCTGATAGCCATCCATGGCAGCCTCCAGAGCCGGGATAGGCTGGACCTCAGTGACGATAACCTGCGCCCCGAGCCCTTGAGCCCGCTTGGCTAGCCCTTTGCCACACCAGCCATAGCCACAAATAACTACTTTCCTCCCCGCCCAGAGTATATTGGTAGCCCTGGTGATGCCATCAATTGTGCTTTGCCCTGTTCCATATCTGTTGTCGAAGAAATGCTTGGTTTGAGCATCGTTTACGGCAATAATGGGGTAAAGCAATTTACCCACCCTCGCTATGTTCCTCAGCCTGATGACCCCCGTGGTTGTTTCTTCAGTGCCGCCCATGACATTAGCAGCCAGTTCGGTGTAATCCTTATGAAGGGTGGAAACTAGGTCCGCGCCATCATCCATGGTAAGCTGAGGCTTATGGTCCAAGGCAGTGATGATATGTTTGTAGTAAGTCTCGTTATCTTCCCCTTTTATGGCATTGACGGGAATGCCATAGTCCACCAGGGCAGCAGCTACGTCGTCCTGGGTACTTAAAGGATTGGAGGCACATAGGACTACTTCAGCGCCACCTTCTTTTAGAGCCAGAGCTAAATTGGCCGTTTCTGTAGTGATGTGGAGGCAAGCAGAAATATGCACTCCCGCCAGGGGCTTTTCCCTGCCAAACCTTTCCTTTATCAGTCTGACGACCGGCATTTCCTTGCCAGCCCAGTCAATGCGAAGCTTGCCCTCTTGGGCCAGGGAAGGGTCTTTAATATCATAATTACTCATTTTTTAGCTCCGTGAAAATGACATTAGCTTGAACTGCTCAGCAACCCAGTCAGGTATATCCAATGTGCCCATTAGGAGCGGTTTTTGATGGCAATCGCTGCCGCCGGTCATGAGCATGTTGTGCTTTCTGGCAAACTCAATATAGTGTGCCGTGGTTTTCTCGTCATGTCTGGAATGCCAACACTCAACACCATCGACGTATTTTAGCATATATTTTTCTATAATCTTTGTTTGTTCGTCCAAATCATGCGTTATGCTTACTAGAGATGTGCCGTGGGGGTCATTGGGGTGGGCATGTATCAGTACACCGCCGGCGGTCCTGACTAGCTTTGATGCTTCAGCTAAAGAAAGGGGATACTTGGGGACATCGCACTTGACCAGATATTTATCGAAGGCCTCTTGCTTATCTTTTACAATCCCTTCGTCTATCAGGTAGTTCGCTATATGGGGTCGCCCGAACACGCCGTCCACACTATCCTCTATTTTCTTAAGGTCTTCCTCAGTAAATCTTTCAATACCCTCTTTATCGAACTCAACGTTCAGGTTTTCTAAAATCTGGCGCGCCCTTCTTTCCCTGTGTTCTTTGATCAATTGCAGCTTGCTCTTTAGCTCTTGATTGCCTATGTCATAACCGTATCCCAGGAAATCCAGGGAAACATCTTTATTGCCCTCAGGATAATGGAAAGTCACGTTTAATTCCACCCCCGTGAGGTAAGACATGCCGTGCTTTCTCGCCAGGGCGATAGCCGTTCCCTGGCAATCTATAGAATCGTGATCAGTTATTGAGATTAAATCGATGTTTCTATTTTTGGCTTCTTGGACAACCTCTTCAATAGGGAGATTGCCATCCGAGCCAGTCTTGGTATGGATGTGCAAATCTATCTTCATTCCTAATCTCTGTCGCTTTCTAAGCATCCTTTCGAGGCTGGCGGGAATCCTTTCCCGCCAGCATATTAGCACAGGAGTTCTCGGACATCATCAATATCAACAATGGCCTTCTCTCCTTTGTCATAAAACCGGGCACTGGAAAAGGGGTACTCTGACCTCTCCTCGACTAGACACCAGTTCTTATTGATTGGGTTATTGTGAATGTATTCCATCTTTTCTCGCAGAAATTCTTCCGAAAAGATGTTTTTGTCCCAAAATCCAGTTTCCCAAACTTTGTGCCTCTGTTTTTTAATGCCCTTGGCTTGCTGCTTAAAATAATTCAACAAATGCAACTCTCTATTTGTCTGCAACTTCTTAATAATTTGATTTGCTGTAAATAGTTTGAGGTCGTGGGCTAAATTCGAGATATTAGAAGCACCAGGTACTTCGACAATCAAGTGGAAATGATTAGGCATTATTACAAAAGCATAAAGCTTAATTCTCCTCTGACTTCGCAGAAAGCTCAAGCTATCAAGAATGATTTGAGCATACTCGGGCTTGTGAAAAAGATATTTGTGACCAACAATTGAGCTAGTCACAAAATAGAGGTGCTCTTTTTCATGGAATGATTTGTATGGTGCCATAAACCATGCTCTTAAGATGTGGATAGTACCTCATTTTGAGGACACAGTATCCATTTTGAGACTAGAGGGAATCCTTTCCCGCCAGCATATTAGCACAAAAGTACCTTGGTCTTTGCGAAGGAAAGAATTCCTTCACACCTCAGCTTATCACCTTTGCCTTCTGTCATTCTGAGCCCTTCGCCTCTTTTGAGGCTAGCGGGAATCCTTTCCCGCCAGCATATTGGCACAGAAGTAACTCGGTCCTTGTGAAGGAAAAGATTCCTTCGCACCTCGGCTTATCACCTTTACTTTCTGTCATTCTGAGCCCTTCGCCTCTTTTGAGGCTAGCGGGAATCCTTTCCCGCCAGCATATTAGCACAAAAGTACCTTGGTCTTTGCGAAGGAAAGGATTCCTTCACACCTCGGCTTATCACCTTTACTTTCTGTCATTCTGAGCCCTTCGCCTCTTTTGAGGCTAGCGGGAATCCTTTCCCGCTAGCATATTGCATCCTTCGCCGCCGACTTGTGAAGGAATGGATTCCTTCACAGCTCAGAGTGATTTTCATTCCTATCTCTTTTCAATGCCGATGATATACCAATCTTCAGGAGGGTCATATTGGGTATCAACTGTCAGGTGAATTATATTAAGGTTGGGATACAATCGCTTCAAGTCATCCATATCCACTTTTTCGAACTTTTTTTTATTATTGAGGTAGGCCTGCTCGGTGAGTGCATTCGATTCATAGTCCTCCTGGGTACGTCTTAGTATCCGGGCGATGGCTACCTCTTGCGGGCAATGGGTTTGCAGAATGACGAATTTCTTATTATGTTTGGCGGCTATCTCGGCAGCCCGTCTTCTCAACGATTGGGTGACGAAGGTGGCATCAAGTATTACACTATCGCCCTTCTCCAGGGCCTCGTCTGCCCTTCGGAACGTCTCATCATAGACCATCGTTCGTTTGCTCATATCCGAGGCGACCTTCTCAGCAAATACATTCTCGCCTTTCAGTACTTCCAGTCTAATCAGGTCGGACCGCAGGATAGGGTAGCCCTTAATTCGGGAAATCTCTTCGCTCGTCTCGGTCTTCCAGGTGCCCGGCAGGCCGCAGGTAATAAGCAAAGTATCAGCCCCCAGCTCGCTTTCTATGAATTTGGCAAACGGCTCCTTCAAATTATCGCCTCCTGTATTGTTTTCCCGCTTCATGGGTGCGAAGTATTTGGACAAGGGCAGTAAACCGCAAAGCTCGTGTTATGTCAAAACGCCACATCATTTGGGTTCTCTCCGAATTCATAGCAAACGCTCACTCCTTGCGCTCAGGAAGCCGGCTTGCCGGGAGCCTTCGCTGCTTTGCGCCGAACCAAAACCCATCCGATGGCTGCGACAAGACCTGCCATGCACAGCCAGGCGAAAAGGTCGCCAATCCGCGAGTAAATGGTTGTAACACCTTTAGTCGGAATGTAGGCAATCATTACCGGATCTTCGCTCTTGAAATAGTCCGTAAGTCCCAGCACTCGTCCCTGATAATCCGCAGCAGCCGACAACCCATGGCTGGTCGGGCGGACCATTGAGAAACCATTTTCAATCGCCCGAAACGTCGCCATTTGCATGCGACGAGGGGCAACCTCCTTCCAGTCGTTTGACGGATTGAACATCACATCCACTCCGGCCTCGCCAGCCTGGCGAATCAGGTGGGGAAAATCCATATCAAAACAAATTGCCGCAGCAATTTTTCCGTATGGCGTATCCAAGGTTAAAATTTCACCATCTCCACGCACAGAGGCTTCACCCGGAACAGGTCGAGCTTTGAAGTATTCCCAGGCAACATCTCCTGACGGTTCAATCAACACGATTTTATTCTCAATCAGACTTTGGCCGGAGATGAACGTGCCTAGTGCCATGCCTAGATGAATCCCTTCCTGACTGGCTAGCATGCCACCGCGCTCGATAAGCGCAGTCTCATCTTCCTTCAGTACATAACCAGCGCCCTCGCTCCAGAAAATGATTTTGGCGCCGGCGCGGGCTTCCCGTTCGCTGCGCTCAAGCAAATCGTCGATATTAGCATTGAACTCTGTACGAATAGATTCCAGTTCCGTCTCTGTGATTTCTCCTGATAGCAAACGTTCCGCAGAGTCCTGTGTATCTTGACTCATCTCAAATATTTCAGTCGCAGGGATGGCTGCCATTCGGACGGTGTCGGATGCTGGTGGTGAGATAAGAGATGCACCGCCAGCCAGCAATATCACAGCCAGTATGCCTGCATATGTTACAACGCCCCTCCAGACTTTCTTCCATTTAAACTGCTGGTCCCAAGCCCAATTAACCACAGATGCAAACCAGGCAACCAGGAAGGTTATCCCTGATAGTCCCGTAACTGACGCAATTTGTAACAAAGGCAGGTTGCCATATTGGGTGTATGCCAGCGAACCATGACTGCTGTAGGGACTTGTCAAAATCATGATGTATTGCACCGTTACAAATGCCAAAGGAAAAACCAGCGTTGATACAAATCCCTTCAGTCGGGGAGCAAGCAGGCGGTCAGTCAGATAGGTTAAGGCATTAAAGGCACATACCATCACCACAAAAATGAAATAAAATATGCCTGGAAGGGGCACATAACCTTGCCAGGCAAAATAACACGGAATAATAAGCACAAGGAGAAAGATAATAAATCCACGTTTAAGTGGCTGTGTTCGAAAGAAGCGAAGCGCGAAGACCAGGGTTAGCCATGCTGCAACGGGAATGTTCCACTTTGCATTCCAAAACAAGAAAAATATGGCTGCCAGAACCAGCCAAAGAAAAGGCAAGTATTTTGACTTCTTTGTGATGCTTGATTGTTGTTCCATTATGATAATTCTCCTTCTATGCTATCCATCCTATATGATAGAAAAACTTATTGTCAATGGTAATAAATAACTTCTCAACTTAAATGCCCTCGCCACCTCACCTTTATGTCATTTTTATGTAGTACCGAAATAGACGAATGCTGGGGGGTGATCTGCTTTATTCTGGCCTATCGTGTCCTGTATATATTATACATGCGACCCGGCAAGCTCAAAATATCCTCAGAGCACATCCTCTTAATTTGACCGTCCCCCCTAGCCAATGCTAGACTATTTTCGGGCAGCGTAGCTCAGGGGTAGAGCAGAGGACTCATAAGCCTTTGGTCGCTGGTTCAAATCCAGCCGCTGCCACTTAATCGTATTGTTACTTAACGATTTAAGAAATCTATACTTTTGACCAATTATAATGTCTGAATAGTGACCCAATATTCGGTTATTAAAATAAGTTCTCACTATCAGATGCATAAGCAATTTAAAATGTTAATGAAGCCCAACCGTCTTTTAACAACTGAGAAATTATTGGACCGACATATAGAACTTTAATTCCGTTTTGTTCAAGTATACTAGTTATGTTCATTCTATCTGCACACCATTTACAGGCCATAACCTCAATTCCAGTTTCCTGCAATTCACTAAGTTTGCTACAGACTTCTGAATCATAAGCAGCAATTTTCTCTGATGGCCCAAAGAGAATCACCTTCACTTCATCCATCCACTTGTTCTTTGCTGCATTTAATGGGTATATGAGTCCAACCTCTAGAGCAACCTCTCTATCACCACTACCCAAGATAACGAAAACTCTTGTTGACATGATATGCTCCCTTCTGTGTTGTTATCTATATCGTCGCATATTAGTATGTATTAAGCAAAGCCTTTGCTATTGGTTCAAATCCAGCCGCTGCCACTAAAATTGAAATTCAACAATAAGATATCGTGAGGAGTTGCGAGTAAATCGATTCCTCACACTTTTCTTAGTCTGGTGAGTTCGTTGATGGGCAGCCTTGATAACTATATCCAGCCCAAACTATTATACTTTTATCCGTAGCCAGTTATTCTCTGGAGATGACCCCAATCGATTCTATTTCAACCAGGTAGTCGGGTTTGGCCAACTGTGCCCCCAAAACAGAACTGACCGGCGGATTGTCTATCAAGAATGGCGCATACTTCTGATAATATGCCAATTCGGTACGCCGCATGGCAGGATAGTCCTTCAGATCCCTCAACATGATGAGGTTTTTGATCAGATTGTTCATTGAGCTGCCGGCTTCTTCCAGAGCACGGCGAATTTTGCCTAGAGCAATCTCCATTTGTTCCTCGAATACTATGGTCTCTACTTTGGCTGTCTCATCGTTGGCTCCCTGGCAGCCGGAGATGAAGATCAGGTTGCCGACCACAACTGACCGGGAGAATTTCCCAGCCTCAGCGGGGACATTCGGGTAGCTCAATTTCTTGCCCACCCAGTATTCAGGATAGTGAATTACCTTCTGATCCATATGCTTCCTCCTTTTGAAAGGCTTGCCATATTATAACAACTGCTGCTAAGACTCATATCTGTATCCTCTTGACTTTTCCCTCAATTGAGATATCGTCTTCCTAGGAACGAAATGAACTCGAAAGAGAAGTCATAATGAGAGGAAATACCAGATTAGAAACGAAAACTGGAACTCATATGCCTTTGGTCGCTGGTTCAAATCCAGCCGCTGCCACTGTGTTTTCTTAAAGTCCTATCGCTCAAGAACGGCGGACCACATTAATGATGACTAACCGATATTGCCAGGCAGTAGGATGCTATGATGCGATAGAGAGCCACAAACGTTATTCTCCGGTGGATAGGCTGATTCAGTGAAGTTGTATGTGGTTAAACGACGAAACTATGACTGTTGCGGTGTAGTTGCAGGTTGTTCAATGTATTTCTGCTGATATTCCTTGTCAAAATATCGAACTGCATTCGGATTTCTGAGTGTGAGTATATAACTCTTAATTGGTTTTCGTTGACCACCTGATTTCACTAGTGCCGTGTGTGTTTGTGGTTTTGCATATTGTTCCAAAACACCCTTTTGCTCTACCTCTTGAACAATTCTCGTAATAAAGGCTATATTCGCTGGAGTCGCTGGTCCTACGATGTAGATATTCTCAATCATGTTGTCAGCTAACGATTCAATATAGGATGTATACGGCTGTATATCTCCGAGTTCCCTCTTAAAAGATTTGCTAATAAGCATTATTCCACAACGACAATACGCCCCTTGGAAGTTATTTAAGGTTGTTTCATCACCTATTTCTCTATTAGCATAATCCTGCAGGAAATCGACCAAACGATTGACCTCAGTCATGATCTGAGCCTCTCTTTTCCTCCAAAATACCTTTTCTCCTAAGAATGTTAATTCCTGTACAAGGACGGGAAAAAACAACGCCACTTTATCTATTAAATTGTATTTCTCAACTAGTTCAGCTACTTTCTCCTTCTCCATTTTCGGACTAAAATAATCATCAAAAAATTGTTGAGCCACCATTGGCTTCTCTTTTTCAAATAACTTTTTACCTACAAATATATCAAGCGATTCCCTCTGCGATTTCGAGATATATTTCTTGGCCTTTGGTACAACGCAAGCCGATATAAAAACCATAGACGCATAAACGAAATTCTTGTTTTGGCTAGTATGCTTTCTCATTCTTACTACTAAACGAGCATCAGCGAAGAAATGAGCAGGAGTTTCGCCTTCTTCAATCCACTGAACCTCAACTCCAACTGGATCAAAATTAACCATTTCTTTGCTAAGGGATTTTGAAAAGCTGTTGACTCGCCCTTCTATATCGTTTGATACGATTTTCTTCTCAGCTTTTTTCCAAAAGAAGCGAATAAACTTCCAGAACCAGACGCTATATTTTTGAATTTCGTTTTGGTAACGCAAGGCGATGAATATACCGACTAATATAGCAGCAATCGATATACCTCCGTATTTAATTACTGCGACTATTATCTCGCCCCAGGTCATATCGATACCTTGCCTTCTCTTAGTAATTCACTTAGCTCTACAACACATTCAGGATTATCGCAAGCGAACTTAATTGAACCAGACCGTGGGAAAATAGAATGCAAGTTCTCTTTTGTGATGACAGTTTTGCAGAAAGAGCACTTCAATTTCCCCCGGGTGAACTTCCCTATTATGCCAAGTTTCTCTAGCAGGATATCGAGGTCATCATCATGAACAGCTTTCAATTTGTCCTTGTTCATTTGAATATATCATATTGGAACCAGCGGGGCTTGTCAATACAACTCAAGGATGCACTGGGATAAAATTCCAGGATAGCTTGAGGATTTCTTAGAGATTGGCAAAGCCATTCATAGGATAAAGATACGGCTAGATGAACCAAGGGACTACCAGCCCGATGCTCTTTAGGTAGGTAAAGTTTGAGGATAACTTGTCGGAGGAAGTACGAGGGTCAACATGAACATGGTCAATGCGACGGACTTCATAATCTTCAGCCAACAAGAACTGGGCCAACTAAGAGCCGTCCTGCCCCTTTAGGATTAACTCGAGCAGTGGTATAATTATTCGAGGGGGGTAGGTCAATGATTATTGATATTCACGTCCATCCACAATTCTTAGAACCACAACCAGGAAAGATTCCATCTCAACTGGAGACCAGAAAACTTGATATTGTAGCCAATCCCCAACACTTGCCTATAGCGTTAGGCCAGACATCCCAGTATTACTACCAAAGAGACCCTGTAATGCTACCGTTGCCAGAGTTCATCAGCCAAATGGATGAAGCAAAAATCGATAAAATCGTACTGGTAAACCCAGCAATAAAAGGCGTACCTGTGAGACCAATGAATGAAGGCGTGGCAAAATTGCTGGAAGCTTATCCAGACAGGTTCATCGGCTTCGCAGGCTTTGACCCAAACAACGGGGCACAAACCGTACAGGAGATTGAATATGCCATAGAAAGCCTCGGATTCTCAGGTATCAAAAGCGTGCCGTCGATACTTGAATTGGATATCAATGATAAAGCATTCTACCCATGCTATGAGAAAGCGGAGGAACTTGGTATCCCAATTCTGATTCACACAGGGTCAGTGCTTATCAAAGGATGTAGAGTCAAATATGTTCATCCATTGATGATCGATGATGTTGCTTTTGATTTCCCAGACCTAAAGATAATATGCGCTCACTTAGGTGGGTGGCAGTATATGGACGTCATAAACATGCTGCTCCATCATGCCAATGTGTTTGCTGACATCTCCTTTTGGCCGTTGAATCCATTTTATGTAGATATAGTTCCATGGAGTCTGTTGGAGAAGACCGTATCGAACAAAATACTGCTTGGGAGTGACTATCCAGCGGGACAGACTCCGAAAGAAGCGGCTGAAGCTGTGCAAGAATTACCTATAAGTCAAGACTTCAAAGAGAAAATCCTAGGCAAAAACGCAGCAAAGATATTAAGATTGAAGGGGTGACTAGAGCAACCGGCCTCTTCATTTCTACCTCATCTCACTAGAATCATACTCTTAGTCAGAAGGTGAGATGAAGCATGACAAACCATATTGGAGGTTACGTGCAATGCTTAAAACAACAAATTGGCTCGATTTAATCCAGACTTCATCGTTCTAATCGAGCCAACTTTTCTAATCGGTTCTTCTTGCACTACAGTGTGCATCAGCTGAAGCCTTTATCATGTTAACCTCCCCTATCGATTTCTGGCGGAGGAGCGCCTTTTTATCGGCGGTCAGAAAGTATAGAAAAAAACCTGCATCTTAAAACGAGATGAACCAAGGGATTGAAGGATCGATGCTTTTAGGTCAGTGGAGGTTGAGAATAGCCTTAAGCTCTTTACCTCGATAATGGACTAGCTCAGGACGTACCAAGATAAATTCTGAGTTTCAAATTCGAACCTGTTTCGCCCAAGGTAAAGATAGACTCCCGCGCTACATCACATTCATCTTCAGGGCAAAGTATTTCACCTCTCCTCAGGGCAAACTCCGCGCGACGATCGGCTGGTTCAGGCGAGATTCCGAAGCCTAAGAGAAAAACTTCGTCTCCTCGCAATGACAGGAGGGCATCTTCCGTAATGACCAGTGGTCGTGTCATTGCCAGCAAAGCGCGGTAATCCATCGGCACATTCGCTAATTGTTCTTCGTCGCTGGCTGAATCGTCTGTATTGCTCATAGTACTAATGGGCTATTACCTAGGCCATATTATTAGTCGCAAAAAAGGGAGAAATCCCTCACTCCTCCAGTACTTCTGATTGGCTTTCTTCCGAGGGGACTACCAGACCGATGCTTTTTAGGTCAGTGAAGTTCAAGGATAGGTTTTAGAATGTGCTGAATAAAAACAATCTTTGATTACTGAATTTATTCACGACCCACTCAAAGCAGGTATAATATATCTTTCAAGAAGCGTAAATGTCCGTGTACTGGACGTGTATGTGCCACCGGTGATAACAACAACCGTGTTCAACTCAGGAAAGACAAAAATATTCTGTCCTCCCCAACCCGAGGCATAAAACATATCTATCTCCTTACCTGAGTCAGAAAATGTTTTAGTCCACCACGAATATGAATAACCAACATTCCTCTTATCCGTACCCGGTACATCAATCCCCGTGTTACCTGCATATGACGTTGCACTTTTCTCCACCCATTGTTCGGAAATAACTCGTTCCCCGTTCCAAGCCCCATTATTAAGATATGTCACACCGATTTTTACCATATCCCTCGGCGTCATCTTCAAACCACCGCCTGCGTCAATCACGCCACTTTCAAATCGTGACCACCAATCAAAGGAATCTATCTCCAGGGGTCCAAATAAATATTCGGCGGAGAATTCATCAATATTCATTTGTGTAGCATTTTCAATAATTCCACCCAGAACAATCTGATTTCCGCCATAATACCTAAAACTTGTTCCGGGTGCATCTATCAGTGACCCTTCCAAAACAAAAGTGAACGGATGTTTATTCTGCTCTGCTTCTTGAAACCAAATTTCAATGATAGGATTATCCCGACTACTGGGGGATGCATTCCACTCCGTCCATTCTAATCCGGAGGTCATGGTTAACAGATGTTCGATGGTAATTTCATCTTTACCATCAGTATTTAGGTGTTGGTATTCTGGTAAATAATCAAATATGGATTGGTGAACACTTTCAATGATGCCCTTATCTATTGCGATTCCGATACATGCTGAAGTGATGCTTTTGGTCACGGATTGAAGAACATGTGGCATAGACCTATTCCAGGTCACCAGTTCACCGTGATGATTAGGAGCATCCCATTGGTATTTATGCCCTTCAAAATACTCCTCTAATACCAGCTTGCCATCCTTGAAAACAAGCATTGAATGGACTTCCCTGTATTTGCCCCGGTTTATGTCATTCACTGCTTTTTCAATCAACTCTGAATCAATACCCACTTCATCCAAAGTGCCGACATCAAGGCCATCATTGATGTTCTCAGGGGATTGGTAAATGTATGGAATGGAAGGTTTTGATAGCGTAACAGCGAGATATACCCCAACTCCAATCAATACAGCCGCTATGCCAACAAACAAAAACCTTTTCTTCATGATGCCTCCCTTCTAAATTCACTTGACTGGACTACTCATCAAGCGAAGTGTACATCCTAATCCTAATTATACCACTTGCTAGCTCGGTGAAGTTTGAGGATAGCTTGAAGATTTATAGGAGCCAGGCTATTGCGGCTATGGACTACGTATATTCGATTGGGAATCAATCCTCTTTCTTATTAACCTCATTTGTGAGCTTTTTACCTTGTTGCCAAAAAACAATGCTAATAATGACTAACGCGATTCCAACTGGCAGAAAAACTATTTGACTGCTAATTACAGCTACTATAATGAAGAGGAGCCCACTAATTGTAAAGAGTATAGCAGCGGTTTTGTAAGCTTTTAAATTTTTGGATGGTTCACTACTCATTGTGAAAGTTACTAGTTTCTTCTAAGTGCTACATTAGTTTATCCCATGTTCCTTTGACAATCAATATAGCCACTTCATAAGCCTTTGGTCGTTGGTTCAAACCCAGCCGCTGCCACCAGTAGATGTTAATATCCTGGCGGATATATTAAGCGGAACGGAATAATGCAACCTCTTTCGGCCTTCTGCATTGTAGTAGAGATAGAGGAATGTTCACTTCTCTAACAAGGTTCATTATTAGTTGTTCTTGGAATATATAATTTTGTCATAAGACAAAAACAAGAGAAGGGGTATCTAAATGGCTAACCGATTAGGAAGGAATGTAGCAAAATGAAGTTAGCTAGAATCATTGCACCATTTAGTCTTAGCGCAGTACTTTTTATCCTGTCATATCTGTCCAGCATAGACCCAGGCAGTGGCTACTTCCCGATAGTGCTAATGGGAATCGGGATAGTACTAGTAGGTGTTGGCATTGCAGCTATTTTCTCAAATAAATGAATTCTTTTCGAGGCTGACTCTCTATCCCCTCTGGTTTAAATCCAGCCGCTGCCAGAAATTCAGTCCACTTGACAACCTGGGGAGATGAAACGTAGTATGCTGGAAAACAGTAATTGGAGGTGTTGAATATGGTAAATAGCATACCGATTGTGCTTATTATTATTGGTGTTATATTGGTAGTTGTAGCATTATTAGTTTGGAGGAAGCGAAAAGAGGTGAAGCTAGAAGGAATAAGCAATAAACGGAAGAAAGCATTCTTCGCGCAATGGATAATAGGTCTTGTTATAGCAGTAATAGCTGCTATTTTTATGTTTGATGGTGATATCCTGGGAGAAAGAACCGTAGGTATTTCCACAGTCATGGGTATTGTTGGAATTTGCCTGATAGCAACTTCCAATGTCCAGCTGCTACCTCTCAGGCGTAAATAAAGCAGATTAGCGAACCAAGCACAAATCACCCCGCAGAACAGCGTCTTATCAACTATTTAATAGACCGTCGTTCAATAGCTGCTGCACCGCTGGGGGTGTGATTGGCACTCGGTCACAACAACGAAGTCTTTACTTCTTACTGACTGTAGACGCACCGGATGTATTGATGTCGGTTGACGTAGGCTCGCCAATGTACCATAGTGTTGATGCACCGCTAAGGTTGGCATCCAGTCTACCATTCAGGTTTAAAGTGCCCGAGCTGGCGCCACTAAAATTGACGTCGGCATTATTAACTGCGAAAGCCTCAAGGTTGAAATGGCTAGCGCCACTTACATTAGCGTCAATGTCGTTAGCAGACCCTTCCAGCTGAATAGTGCTTGCTCCGCTTATGCCAAAATCGACATTGCCTGCTGTGATGTCACCAGTGACCCTGCTGGCTCCAGATACCGTGATATCCAAATCCTCAGTGGAACTGAAGTCGGAAATAGTACCGTGCGATGCTCCAGAGGCAGTCAGGCCACGAAGCTCAGGCATGGTTACCGAAGCCCTCAAAGTTACATGTCCTCCAATGGGATGGAATAACCTAAGCCCTATCTTCAAAGTCTGCCCGACTTGAGAAACCTGGACATAGTCTATTACATTATCGTCCGCGGTAACATTTATACTGTACGAGCTGGATTGGTCAATTTCAAATTCAAAAGAGGAGCCGATCTCAACTTTCGTGAAATCAGTAAAAGTATACTCTTCGGTCTCGAGATTTCCGGACCCGACCAGACCTCCCGGCCAACCCCTTAAGATTAACACGGTAAAGGTTACCGCTACCGCTGCCACTACTGCGATTATTATGATTGCTTTCTTCATATCACACCTCCTTTTAGTTAAGTACTCTCCTCGTAACTGGCAGTTCCCCTGACTACATTAACAATTAGTTTTATCACACCAACCAGTATTGCGATTCCTACACCGACTGAAACAAAAATCAAGAATATCTTTACGCCTAAATAAGTGGCCTCAGCCGCAGTAGTGCTGGGTATTACACTGAAGTCGAAAGGGAAGACAGATAGAAGGGTTAAAACCGTCCAAAGTGAAAATGCATTTATAACGATATGAATAATTTCACGCAATACATACCTATCAAGGATAAGCAAAATAACGTGACCGATGATAGTTATGATTAGAGTTGCTGTAAGAATAGGTAGCCATAGATTGATATCTTCTGTAAAGAACGGATATCTTGTCCACGTAGTAACGCCGTCTACTGTTTCCGAATGATAATAGGCTACGTATTGATTAAAGAAGTTGAAGAATATTAATAAGACGAAGCTCCAGGCGATGGCAAAAACGGAAGCTGTTATTCTACCCCTTCTACCTTTAAAGTGAGCGTCTACTTTATGTTCGATTCGTTTACCTAAACCTGCAGCGGGGGGTGGCGTAGGTGCTTCTGCCTCTGGTTCTGCTGTTGGTTCTGCGGGCGGAGGTTCAGCGTATTCACCTGTTACCCCTGATGAAGCGACCATCTTCTCAGCGACATCGCCAGCCCATGGTAGTTTATACCACTTACCACTGGAAGCCTTGACTATCATTATTATCCAGACAATGAACCCTATAATTCCTATAATTGTAGAGAAAGCATTACCGACCACTGGTATCAGACCAAGTATAACCCCGGCAACTGTGATGGTGCCAAACGCAACAATTGACTGCGCCGCATGGAAACGAACAAATTTGTTTTTCTGCTCTAAAACGAAAAAGATGATGCCGGTTACCCATCCGACAACATAGCACAATAATCCGGCAGTATTTGGCGATAGCCCTGTACTTGTATCTGCTGACGCTGTCTGTTTCTCTCGCTCTATCTTTTCCCGTGCCTCAATCCGCGCCTTCTCTTCCTCATAGATTCTCTTCTTCTCCTCTGGTGATAATTTCATACCAACCCCCTTAATATTGGTGTCGTAGATTCAGAATAGCCATCCGTGCTTTTGTTGTCAATACCACTGTTTAATCCGACGTTTCCCATATTAAGAAGTTGGTATCTTATACCTCGGCAAATGCCGCCATATACCATATAATTATGACCGTAAATCTTAGCACACTTGGGGCAGGTCGTTATTTCAAGTCCTCATTTTATTTGGTCCAAGTCCAGCTGCCCGGCTCTTATTTAGGACTATAAAACCTCCAGGCACAGAACCATTCCTTCGGATGCTCATCGGGAGGGCAGCTGATGCATTCAGTCCTGATCCTGGAATCTATCATCCTGGCAAATGTCGGGAATTCTACAACTCCGGCTGACTTGCAGGGATAATCGGGCAGCCCCTTGCGCTTTCTTGTTACCTGGACCAGGCATTTCTCCATACGAAGAATGAGTTCATCTCCTGACCTTTCGATGGTCTGCTCATTGATTTGTGCATAAAGCCGAAAGTTTAAAGCTTGTTCCAAACCATCCAGCCCGCTTTGCTGGGGAAGCTGCAAAAACGATTTTAGCATAGCTGCTTCCAAGGGAGAATACCTGGTCCAGCAGGTATCGTTACACCTTTTGCTAGTGTCCATATCATAGTTATCCTCCACAGCTCGGAACCATACCCCATCGTTTGCCAGCCAATTAAATGACATAGCCTTTATCAGGCCGATTAACCTTTCCTTTTCCATGTTAACCAGCCAGAGTGGCAAGTTGTTTTTAGTTTGGAAGCCCACAGTTTTGGATAGGCGGTTTATAGCTATGGGGAAAAACGAGGCGGAAACCTCTTCCTCAAGCCGAATGGCTTCTTCCAGACCCAACTGATGGACGAGCTCGTTGAACCATATGCCGTAGTGCAACATTATCCGTCTTAATACATCAACGGCATAATGAGCTAGTTCAATGTTACCAAGTTTTTCTAAAGAGTCTGTAGTCATGTTTCTTACTCCTTGACTTCAATTTTGGGATATCGAATATTTCAGAAATCGACTGATCCTTCTTATATCAGACAGGTTCACATATTATACCTGTATGTGAAATAAAAGAATATGCCCCCGGGCAAGAATGCCCCAGGGCACATTGCCGGTTCTGATAAGGCTTTGGAGTTATTTGATTCTCCCCAAACCTGCTCACTCCACTATCAAATCAACGAATTGATTCTGTCTGAGATTAAACAGTCCATATTCGCATATTCGGAGAAAGGGTATAGCCGGGGTAGAGAGAACAGCCAGAGTCGTACGTATATCGGGATAATTACAACCCAGGTCGGTGGCTGCCCGTTGAATCTCATGAAGCCTACCAGCTATAGTCTCCATGGGTTCGGTGGAGATTACCCCCGCCACTGGGAGCGCTATTTCAGCCAATATTTTGTTCCCGGCACACACTACTATTCCCCCGTTTAATTGTTTAATCCTGTTTATTACTTGTGCCATATCAGTTTCATCGGCGCCCACTACTATAATATCGCCACAATCCCAGACATAACTGGTGCCAATTGCCCCATGCTTAAGTCCAATGCCTCTTATGAGGCCGACAAAGCTCTTTCCGGTGCGGTAAGACCGCTCGATAGCAGCTAACTTGACTATATCTCGGCTGGCGTCGGGCTTGAGCTGACCATCCGATACCGGCATATCTGCGAAACTTTCTCTGGTGACCAAATTGGTAACCTGGTCTATCAGCCTGACTTTCACCTGGTTTCGGTTGCTTCCCACGGGTATAGCGAAGTCGTCAGCCGTAAAATTCTGGGCCAGACGAATGCTGTTTCGGACTGAGCTTGGGTACTTGTATCTCTTAGGCCAGACAACCGGTCGTCCGTTCTGGAAAGCAACCTGCCCATTGCTGATTACACACTCAACCCGAATAGTTCGCAAATCTGGGACAATTACAATGTCAGCGTACTTGCCCGGGGCTATTCCACCGATGAGGTGGTCCAGCCCAAAGTACTGTGCCGGGTGAATGCTTGCCATCTGTACCGCCAGAATTGGATTGAAACCCAGATTGATTGCTTTCTGCACCACGAAGTCCATATAGCCATCGTCGATAAGCTGACGTGGTGCTATCCCATCGGTTGATAACGCCAGTCGTGTCAAACCAATATTTTCATCCCTTATCTTGGCAATGGCTTCCAGGTCCCTCCTTATTTCGCCTTCCCTTATGAATATAAACAGTCCTAATCTTAGCCT
>Ga0209635_10001490_pt1 | contig 17430 bp, 17 predicted proteins | sample DeeMarSWOR230_32_FD_187463 | JGI IMG/M metagenome (GOLD analysis project Ga0209635, IMG submission 187463) | Marine sediment microbial communities from White Oak River estuary, North Carolina - WOR-2-30_32 (SPAdes) (version 2) | ecosystem: Environmental > Aquatic > Marine > Intertidal zone >... | reverse complement strand
CAGAGTATTCAGGGGAAGTTTGAGGTCATCCCTGACACCGTAGATGACCTTGACCTGCCTGATGTCTTTGTGTTCTTCACGGTAGAGGATGTAGCTTCGGGCAACAGACCTGAAGCCTTCCTGCATCAGCACCTCTTCCACAATATCCTGGATCTCTTCCACAGAAGGGATTTTGTCTTTGAAGACCGATGCCACCTTCTCCAGCACTTTATCTGTAGAAACTTCTGCTGTATGAGTGGCCTTCTTTTCATCGGCGAGAGCTTCGAGAGCCGCTCGGAAGATGGCTGTTTCTATTTTTTGCTTATCAAAGCCAACCAGAGAATTATCTCTTTTCCGGATCTTTTTCGGTAAACGCGCACCTTTTTTCATTCTTCCTTATACTCCTAGCTCGGAACGGAGTTGGATGAACCGGAGAATGTCGCTCCGGCAAATGACGCCAGCTATCCTTTCTCCTTCCATTACCGGTACTTGATGGATGTCTTTGGAGGTGATACTCGCGAGAATCTTTCTTCCATCTGCATCAGGACTCACCGCTTCGAGTTTTTCCTTGGGAGTCATGATGTCTCCAACCCGAATCGTTGACCAGTTCTCTTTCGGCGTAGCTTTCACATCCTCAAGACAGACAATTCCTTTGAGGTTCCCCTTCTCTGCAACAAGAAAAACCCTTTCTTTCTTCTTGAGAATATAATCATCCACCAGGCTTTGGACAGGCAGGTCGGCAGTCACCGCCTCAAAGTCTTTGGACATCAGCTCTTCAGCCCGAACTCCTTTGAGCAGCGATTCGACCATCACCTGGTGATAACCTCGAACAGCCGCGCTGTGGAGAAACCAGCCGATGAAAATCAGCCAGAGTCCCACGAGGTTCGCCCTGAAAATCTGGAGGATTCCGATGAAAATCAGAAAAAAGGCGAATCCCTGCCCTGTGAGGGAGGCAACCCGCGTGGCTTTTCTCAAGTTTCCGGTCACCTTCCAGATGATGGCCCTCAGGACTCTTCCCCCGTCCATCGGAAAGCCAGGGAGAAGGTTAAAGATAGCCAGTAATAAGTTGATATAGGAAAGATAACTCACCAGTGCTCCGATGGGCTCGCTCATGCCTTTCAACACTAATGACAGGATAAAAAAGATTAACGCAAGAGCCAGACTGGCTAAGGGACCGACAAGAGCCATAGTGAATTCGCGCCACGGCTTTTTCGGTTCTTCGGAGATCTGGGCCACTCCTCCAAAAAGAAAGAGGGTGATGTTGCGAACCCTTTCACCCTGGCTCATGGCCACTAGGGAGTGAGCCAGCTCGTGGACCAGGACCGAGGCAAAAATGAGAAGACTGGTGATCGTCCCGATGAGCCAAAAGAGACCCTGTGACCAATCAGCATACTGCTGGGGAAAATAGGTAGTGGATAATACCCAGCTGAACAGGATGAATATCACCAGCCAGCTTGAGTCGATGTTGATAGCTATTCCAAAAATCCTTCCGATACGCCAAGAGTGTTTCATCCTACTCTCTCCTTAAAAAAATAAAATCGCCTGAATATGCCTCCTAGGGCTTGAGCAGGGACACGAAACGAACGAAGTTCCTACTTCTTACTTTTTGATTATATAAAAAGCTGAGCCAATGCAAAAGAAGGAAAACCTGGCTTTGTTCTTTTCATTCCTCTACGAGTTGTCTTCCATTCTGGAGTGAAACTCTTGCGACACGATTCTTCTAAGGTCCGACATGTACCATTTCCTGGCCAAAGTGAAAATCCTCAACATCATAATAGTCTGGAAATTTCTCAAGAAGATCGATCTCAGATTTGATCATGAAATAATGACTCCTCTCGACTCGGCTGAGGTATCTTAATACTTTCTGACTTTGCTCGTCCTCTATCTTCTCACTCCCTTTTTTATAGAAATCTTCACTTGCTTTTTCAGCTCGAAGGGCTGCTTCGAAAAGGTCTAAAACAGTAGCCTTATCGTTAAAAGAAGCCTTGATGGGAGGAAGTAAGGATCTTTCAGGAATTTTGAGTACTTTGTCCGGGAATCTCTGCGAAAAAAGCCTCTCCAGAGTTTTCCTGTGTTTCTCTTCCTCGAAAATCAAAAACTTGAGTTTTTCTCGCAAAAGTTCATTCTTCACTTTCTCGTGCAACTTGGAGTAGAAACCAGCGGCATCGACTTCAGAGCGGACAGCTGCAGCCAGGATTTCATATGGTTCTAATTTTGAGTCTAAATTCATATCATCCTCTTTCTTATGGTCTTATGGGGACGTTCCCCAAGGTACCACCTCTGACTCCTAAATTATTATAGTTCATCAGAGGTGGTACCTTGGGGAACGTCCCCTAAATTCTAAATTTTAAAATCTTGAAAATTTTTCCTTGGGAGAGCCACACAGTGGACAATTGTCAGGAGCTTCCCCTTCTACAGTGAATCCACACACCTGGCAGACATGAATAGGCGCAAACTCCATATCCTGTCCATTATCCACGGCCTGCTTGGCTTTCTTGTACAGTTCAGCATGAACCTTTTCCGCTTCCAAGGCCCACTTGGTCACCGTTTCAGCTCCCTTTTCCTGTTCTTCTTCAGCCTTACTGATAAAAGCAGGATACATCTTTTCCACTTCGTAGGTCTCTCCTTCGATGGCGTCCTGAAGATTATCAGAAGTCTTTCCGATGCCGGATAGAGTCCTGAGATGATTGGCCGCATGAACCTGCTCGGCAAAGCTGTTGGCCCTGAAGAGCCTGGCAACATTCGGAAGATCTTCCTTTTCTGCCTTATCCGCGAAAGCCATATACTTCATATGAGCCTGGCTTTCTCCTGCAAAGGCATCCTTTAGGTTTCCTTCTGTCTCCTTTTTCATTTTTACCTCCTTAAAGTGAGACCATTTTTTCAATCGAACTTCTTGCCCTCTGGCTGATTTCCAGAGGAACTTCAACTTTATATACTATATCCTCCAGAGACCGCAGCACTTTCTTCAAATTCGTTTTTTTCATGTTTGAACAGAATGACCGGTCTCTGGCGGGATAAAAATTCTTGGTTGGGTTTTCTTTTTTTATTCGGTAGATTATGCCTATCTCTGTGCCGATAATGATATCTTTCTTGGCCGTGATCCGGGCTTCCTTCACCATCCCTCCTGTGGAAAGAACCTTATCCGCCATATCAATGACTTCTGGCCGACATTCCGGATGAACCCACACTTCTGCCTCAGGATAAAGCCTTTTTTTCTCCCTGACATCTCTCACAAGAATATTGTTGTGAACATAGCAGTAGCCATCCCAAGGAATGATCTTCTTTTGAGTATGGCGGGCGGCATAAGCCGCCAGGTTCTTGTCCGGAGCAAAAAGAATTTCATCCCCTCCGATGGAATTCACAACATTGACAGCATTTGCAGATGTGCAGCAGACATCGCACTCGGCCTTGACTGCTGCGGAGGTGTTCACATAGCAGACGACTTTACTTCCCGGATAATTCCGCTTCCATTCTCGAAGTTCTTCCGCAGTAATCATATCCGCCATCGGACAGCCGGCATTAATCTCGGGCATCAAGACTGTCTTTTCCGGAGCCAAGATCGCAGCCGTTTCAGCCATGAAGTGAACGCCGCAGAAGACGATGACTTCTTCCTTCACCTTCGCAGCCTGCTGGCTCAAGCCGAGAGAATCTCCGATATAATCAGCGATATCCTGGACGTCACCGACCTGGTAATTGTGAGCGAGAATGACGGCGTCCCTTTCTTTTTTTAATTTTCTAATCTTATCCTTTATTTCTGCTTTATTCATTTTTCTCCCTGATTCTCCATTTTCAGCATGGTTCGGATGAACAAAGAGCCGTTCCTTTTTGCGACCTTCTGGAGAGGCAGCCGGTTAATCATATCCGCCGCCTCCTCATCGATAAATCCCACTTTAGAGAAATCGAGGACTATCTTTTCCCCATTATTCAGACCTCGGGTTATTTCTGCACTGAGTTCCTCTATCCATTTATGGCATACTTTGCCCTCAAGCAAGAGCACTCGTGCCTTCTTCCCCTCTTTTTTGACGGTTATTCGCAACATTGTCCTGGTCAGTCCTTCAGTTTCCTGACATAGACTTTGATGACCTCTCCTTCTTCTTCCAATCCTAAAAATTCCTGTCCTGTTTGTCTGCACCAGGCCGGCATATCCTCTTTGATTCCCACGTCAGTCGAAGTCACTTCCAGTATTTCGCCTTTTTTCATCTCTTTGATTTTTTGTGCGGTCCGGATGATAGGCATGGGACAGAGCAACCCGAAACAATCCAGTTTTACATCCGCTTTCATCATCTCCGGGTCTCCAAATTATCTTGTGTGAATCATCTAGAGCCTTCACTCCTCACAGCTCTTACACTCTCGGCTTTGTGGCTCCGCAGTGCGGGCACTTCTCTGCTCCTTTTTTCTTTGCTTTTCCACACTCAGGACAATCCTCGAGCTCAATCTGGCAGCTACTACAGTAATCCTCTAAACCTTCTAGAGGCCCTTCGCAGTAGGGGCAATAGCATTTATCTGCCGGGGCTGATTTCTCAGAGGCATTCTTCTTTTCAGCTTTCTGCTTTTCCTGATAATCCTTGATGGCCGCATGGAGAGCGTCTGCCCCGAGGTTCGAACAGTGGAGTTTATTCTTCGGCAATCCTCCCAGCTCCTCAGCCACACTCCTGTTGGTGATCTTCATCGCCTCTTCTATTGTTTTTCCTATAGCCATCTCGCTGACCATACTGGAAACAGCGATCGCGGCTCCACAGCCAAAGGTTTGAAACTTAACATCCACGATGCGGTTGTCTTTCACCTTGATGGAGAAACTCATCAAGTCACCGCAAACAGGATTGCCAACCTTACCGACTCCATCCGCATCCTTGATCACTCCCACATTTCGCGGGTTTTGAAAATGTTCCATGACTTTTTCGCTGTAAATCATTTTTCTCTCTCCTCCAAATATTTAGTGTACAAAGGAGACATCTTCCTCAGTCTCTCTATGACTGGCGGAAAGACTTCAAGAAGATAATTAATATCTTCGGAAGTCGTATCTTCTATCAAGCTGAAGACTAAAGAGCCCTGAGCCAGGGCATGGTCGATTCCCATTGCCAGAAGCACATGCGAAGCTTTAAGCGCCTTAGAAGTGCACGCTGAACCGCTGGAGGCAGAAATTCCCTGCATATCCAGGTTCAAGAGCATCGCTTCTCCCTCGATAAACTCGATACAGAAACTGGCATGATGCGACAGTCGTTTTTCTGTATGACCGGTGAGAAACACGTGGTCCACTCTTTGAGGAAGCTCCTGAATAAGTCTATCTCTAAAGGGCCTCGCGGCTTCCGCGCGTTTTTCCATATCTCTCATGGCTAACTCTGCCGCTTTGCCCAATCCAACAATCGCTGGCACGTCTTCTGTTCCGGCTCTCCGGCCTCCTTCCTGGATACCTCCGTCAATAAACGGAAGAATTCGTATTCCTTTTTTCACGAATAAGGCAGCGGATCCTTTGGGGCCGTAGAACTGATTCCCGGCCAGACTGAGAGCATCGACTCCCAATTCAGACACATTGACAGGAACATTCCCCACGGCCGCAACCGCGTCTGTGTGAAAAAGGACATCGCTTGCGCGGCAGACTTCGGCAATCTCTTGAACAGGTTGAACAGTCCCCACTTCACTGTTGGCCAGCATCACAGAAACAAGAACGGTTTCTTTAGTGATGGCTTTCTTGACTTCTTCCGGGTCTACCATACCCCATTCGTCCACAGGAACGAGACTCGTGCTGAATCCGAGCTTATCAAGGCTCTTGGCCGAATGAAGAACGGATTGATGCTCGACAGCCGAAAGAACGATATGGGTTCCCCGGCTTCGCTGGGCCAACGCCAACCCTTTGAGAGCAAAATTATTGGATTCTGAACCACTGGAAGTGAAGTAAACCTCCGAAGCCTGGGCATGGATGAGCTGAGCCACCTTCTCCCTGGCCTCTTCTACGGCTCTGAGGGCTTCCTGGCCAACAGAATGAAGACTCTGAGGATTGCCAAAATTCTCTTTCAAATGGGGCAACATCGCCTCAAACACCTCCGGATGAAGTGGAGTGGAAGCAATGTGGTCCAAATATACTCTCTTCATTTTGACCTTCTTTTTATTCATTTCTACAGAAACCAAGAAAATAAATCTGATTTCTGTTCATTTTTTCTCCTAACCTGGATTATTCACGAGTCGAGGTTGCTGCAAATGCGAGGCGTCGACCCATGAAGCTGTGGCCGTCCACCGCGATTGGGTCGCAACAAAGCAGATGCAGTGAGATCGGCTCGCCCAAAGGGTAAAAGATGCCGACATAGAATGAATGAACATTAAAGGAAGTTCGAATCTTGATCGTGAGAAAAATCTACCTAACGAGCTCATATCATTGATAATAATGCAAAGTGTCGGCATATTTTATGAATAATTCAGGTTAATTAACGGCCACAACTTCCTTGATCTCCGGAATTTCTTTTTTTAGATGTCTCTCGATCCCCATCTTTAGTGTCAATTGGGACATCGGACATCCACTACAGGCTCCGGTCAATTTCACCTTTACCACGCCATCATCCACCTCGACTAATTCGACATTTCCTCCATCTGCCATAAGAGCCGGACGAATCTTATCCAGAGCTTTCTCAACTTTTTCCTTCATCGAATTATTCTCCTTTCATTCAATAAATTTTAATACACTATTATATCATTGAAATTTTTCTATGATTTTTTCATATCTCTCAATATCGAGATTCAGATCATTAAAAACAACAGGACGCTCCTTATCAGGCAAAACAAGATCCTCATAAGATGGCTTGTCCTCGATATAAATCAAACCCACTGGAATTTTTCCTTCGCTCGACAGTTTTTTCCATGCCTCCGTTCGGTTCTTCGGGTCATACTTCGGGTCTTCCTCGACCTGAGCAATATTCTCTCTGAACCACTGAGTCGTGATAACTTTATTATGCGTTACACACGGGCTCAAGATTTCAATAAAGGAAAATCCTTTATGTGCCATTCCTTTTTCTATGAGAAAAGCGAGCTGCTTTGGGTATCCTGAGAATCCCCGGCCAATAAAGGTTCCGCCAGAAGCCAGAGCCAGCCGAGGACCGTTTAAAGGGAACTCTTTGGTTCCGTAGGGCGCTGACACGGAAACATATCCCATATCACTCGTTGGAGAAGTTTGCCCCTGAGTCAGGGCATAAAGTCTGTTATCCACAACCAAATAAGTGATACTGATATTCCGCCTCAAGGCATGAATGAAATGGCCCAGTCCGATAGAGTAGGCATCACCATCTCCGCTGATCCCAATCACAGGAAGAAAGGGATTGGATAGCTTGACTCCCGAAGCCACCGGCAAAGTTCTCCCATGGAGAGCATGAAAGCCGTAGGTTTTGAAGTGATTATTCAACCTCCCATGGCAGCCAATGCCTGTCACAACGACCAATTCTTCTGGATCGAGGTCAAGCGTGACAGCCGCCTTCTTCAGAGCTGCAAAAATCCCGAAGAGGCCGCAGCCCCGGCACCAGGTGGGATCACTCAAGTGGAAGTCTTTTTCTTTCTTCATTGGACAGCCTTATGGATTTGTGCCGATATCTCTTGCGGCCGAAAGGCCTGGCTTGAGTAATTCAATATATTCTTTATTTTGAAGGGCACCTGGATCTGGCTTCGGATCAGCCGGCTCAACTGCCCGGAAAAATTATTCTCGACGATAAAAACTTCTTCGCAGGAACCAAGGAATTCTTCGACCTTCTTCCGCGGAAATGGCCAGAGGGTTTTCATCTGCATGTATTTTGCCCTGATTCCTTCTTCTTTGAGTTGAAAAATGGCTTCATGAATGGGACCAAAGGTGGACCCGAACCCGATGATTCCTATCTGAGATTCTTTATCCCCCCACACTTTGGGGGGAACCAGGTCCTTCCCTGCGTTCTCCAGCTTTTTCATTCTTTTCTGCATCATCCGGATTCTATTCCCAGAATCTTCATCCCTGTATCCGTACTCATCGTGCTCATTGCTCTCGACCATATGCAGTCCGTTCTTCATTCCCGGCAATGCCCGGGAAGAGACACCATCAGGAGTGAACCTGTATCTTTTGTAATCCCTGATTCCTTCAAGTTGATCCTGACTGAGCAGTTTTCCTCTGTCAATCTTGACCTTTGTCATGTCGAATTTTCTAACCGTCCGCAAGTTCTGACCATAATCCTGCTCCGTGAGAAGAACCACCGGGCACTGATACACATCTGCCAGGTTAAACGCTTTGATAGTGAAATCGAAACATTCTTCAATCGTACCAGGAGAGAGCACAATGCGCGGAAATTCACCATGCGCGCCGTAAACCCATTGATCCAAGTCTGACTGTTCTGTTTTTGTGGGCATCCCTGTGCTCGGACCGACTCTCTGGACATGAGCTATGACAACAGGAATCTCCGCCATTCCAGCCAGAGAAAAAGCTTCCATCATCAAAGAGCCTCCCGGACCAGAGGTCGATGTCATGGCCCGCGCTCCGGCGTAGGAAGCGCCGAGAGCCATGTTGAGTGCAGCCAGCTCGTCTTCAGTCTGGACCACAAGGCCGTTGAAGCCGGGAAAGTGAACGGCCAGCCACTGCCAGATTTCAGTGGCTGGACAAATCGGATAGGCCGCAAAATACCGGCATCCGGCCGCCAGTGCTCCCATAGCAATGGCTTCATCCCCAGAGAGAAGAAGCCTGCCGTGGTCCTTCCTTTCTATAAGCGGATGGAGATCCTCTGTCCCAACCATCTCTTTGGCTTTTTGGCATCCCAATCGAAGGGCACGAATATTTTCCTGGACAATTTTTTCCCCTTTTCTTTCCAGAAAAACCTCAGAAATGATTCCTTCGATAACTCGAAAATTCAGGTGAAGGATATGACTCAAAGCACCGAGAGCGATCATGTTTTTATAGATTTCACTTTTAAAATTTTCTCTAGCCAGCTTTCTGAGTGGAAAAATATTATAGGTTCTGCTATCAATCCGAGAAGGAGCTATATGGGCTATACCTATACCATCACAGAGAAGGATTCCTCCTTTCGCCATTTTATCCGCATGTTCGATGACGGCTCCGCAATCAAACGCCATGAAAACATCGACATCATCCGCTCTCCCGTAGACCTTTTCCAAGCTCGCTCGAATGGAATAATTCGTTGGTTCTCCTCTTATGTTGGAGGGAAAATCCCTGTAGGTGGATACCCACCATCCCTGCCTCTTGAGTATCTTGGCCAGAACATTCCCTGTGAACAGGACTCCATCTCCAGCTTTACCGGCGATCATGACAGAGATATCAGTGATTTTATTCCCTATTTTCTTCATGTCATCACTTCGAATCTCAAGTTGACTGAATTTCTCCTCATCAATATTGTCATATCTATAACATAAAGCAATATCCGTGCCAAGTGGAAAGAAGCCTGTTTCCCTTTTTATATTATTGAAATTATAGAAGATACGAATAATCGGCTAAAACTTAAAATCAAAGGTCTGACTTATTGATACCGAAATATCGGTATTTTTAGACATTATAAAGACTCAGCGGGTTTTCGGCCTTTCAACACCTAATTTTTTCATGCGGCTTTGGAGCGTGGAAGGCTTCAATCCTAAAATGACAGCCGCTCCTTTTGGTCCATAGATAGCTCCTTTAGTTCGCTGAAGGACTTCGAGAATATACTTTTTTTCATACTCCTCAAGAGAAATAAGCTCAGATTTTTTCTTCTGGTCAAGAACCTGACCAAAATAGGCTTTTGGGATCTCAAAAGATTCACCCCTGGAGATTACGAGTCCATGCTCGATAATATTCTGCAATTCCCTGACGTTCCCAGGCCAAGCATATTCCATGAACAGCTTCATGGTATCCTCGCTTACTTTATCAACTTTCTTCCCGACTCTCCTCCCCATGGTATCCAAAAAATAGGCTGTTAAGAGAGGAATATCTTCTTTTCTCGCTCGGAGCGGACTGATCTCAATGGAAAACACATTCAGACGGAAGTACAAATCCTGTCTGAACCTCTTTTCGTTCACCAGGAGCATCAGGTCACGATTCGTGGCGGCGATGAGCCTTACATCGACTTTAATGGTCTTGGAGCTACCGACTCTTTCGAACTCGCCATCCTGCAACACACGAAGGAGCATCGCTTGGGTCTCAAGTGGCAGGTCACCGATCTCATCCAGAAAGATTGTGGCGTTATCCGCATACTCGAACCTCCCGACTCTCCTCTGGATGGCTCCAGTAAAGGCTCCCTTCTCGTGGCCAAAAAGCTCTGAAGTGATCAAGCCCTCCGAAAGTGCCGCGCAGTTCACCTTGACCAGGATTCTATCCTTGCGTGGACTAAGCTCATGGATGTAGCGCGCGACAAGTTCTTTCCCTGTCCCTGTTTCTCCTTTAATGAGGACTGTGGTGTCCGTGGGAGCCACCTGCTGGATGGCTTTCTTGGTCCGCTGCAAGGCGGGGCTGACGCCGATCATTTCCTCGAAAGGATATTCGGATTTGATCTCATCTCGAAGGGCCAGGATTTCCTGGTAGTATCTGTTCTTCAAAGATTCTGTCCTCGCTTTATTCAGCCTTTCTTCTTCCAGTCTGATTCTATCCGTCACATCCCGAAAAGTCCCTCTGTATCCGGTGATGTTTCCTTTAGAATCCTTCACGGATATGAGCGAAAATTCTAAAAATTGTTTCTCCCGGCCAATCCGGAAAGCCAGCGAAAAATTATTCATGGCCCCCGATTCATCCACAGACTCGATAAATCCTTCCCATTCTTCCTTCTCAACGTTGAGTTCATTGATCTTGATACCCTGACCCAATAATTTCTCAGGCGAAGAGTACCCCAGGAGTTCGGCCCCTTTGCTATTCACTTGAAGGATGGAGCCTTTTGTATCCAGCTCCAGGATTCCCATGGAAGTCGAATTGAATAGATCCATGAGTCTCCTCTGCGACTCATTCAACTGAGTGTAAAGCTGGGAGTTCTGGATGGCAATCCCGACCTGGACTGAAACATCTTCAAGGAAACGGACCTTCTCAACAGGAAAAAGACCCTTCTTCTCATCGGAAAGATAAAGCTCGGCAATGATTTTTCCCTGTGCTCTCACCGGAACAATCGCCACAGATTCATATCCTCTGCTCAAGCAAGCATCTCTCAAAGTCCCGCTATTGATTTTTGCGTAATTGACCTTGACGTCAGCCAGAAGCTGGGGCAGGGAATTAGTGAAGAACGATCCATTCTCCGTGATGAAAGGCCATGATTTATCCACCGCACCTCTAGCCACATGACCACAAAGACAATCTCTCACTGTTATCCAGTGCTCGGAATCCAAGAACTTCTTGTCCAATCCAAGATGCGCAGAAAAAGGAATATTGCCTTTGGAGTCGATCATCCGGATCGCTAGATGACGGCATCCTGTGACTGTCTCCAAGATGGCGAGGATTTCATCCAGAATTTTATTCAGATCGCCCAATTGGCTGATTTTTTCTGTAATCAGAGAATAGATTTCAAACCTCCGTGAACTGTCAAAGAACAAGTCGCCTTGATTTCTCACCGATTTTTTCTGAGTCATATTTGCTTACTTGTAAGAAAGATAAAGAATATTTAGCTTTTTACCACAAAAACCGGGGACATTCCCGAAGGGGATACTCTATCTTTTAAAGATATCCATGAATTCAGAAGGACGAGACAGGGTCTCCCCACAGGGAACGTCCCCAATGTTAATGCGGTTGAATATCCAAGGTTCAGGCCTGACCTCACGACCCGAAGTTCTTATCTCACAACAACCCGGCTCTGGCGGGTCGTAAAATCTACGCTTTCGCCCGAAGGGCTGTTCGCCGAGACTTGGGTAACGGAGATGATACATTCTCCCTGGCTCACTGGCTCGAAAACGAGCACGGCGATGGTTCCTGTCCCCCTCAGGCCTTTTCCTATATCTGGGCTTGAAAACCCAATCGTGCACATTCCAGAGGAATTATCTATGTTCTCAAGAAAAGGAACATTCTCTCCAAGGCGGTTCAGGAATTCCCTTCGCACGATTTCCTTTAATCTGATGACTGAAGGATCAAAACTGATGTTCAAGGACAGGTTGCTGATTTCCTCCTGAATCCGTAGGTTTGTGTTGATACGGATGTCTCGATTCTGGCGTGCTTCAAAATTGGGAGGGCTCAGCATCACCTGATTTTGGCCCCTTCTTTCGGCTGCGGCGGCTTCTTCTGTCCTGGTTCTCAACCGGCTCTCTTCGGGCGTTCTCTCGACTCTTCTCTCAGAAGGAGTGATCCCCTCCAGTCCGACCCAGAGAGGTTTCATATCTTCTTCAGTCAGTGGTATCGTTCGGATAATACGGGGAGTGATGGTCAATATCACATCTGTCTGCTGGATAGTGTTGTCCGTGCCGGAAAAAAGACCTCCCAGGATAGGAATGTTTTTCAGTCCGACTATCCCGCTATGAATCTTTCTCTCTTCCTCCTTCAGCAATCCAGCCAGAAGGTTTGTCTCGCCATCCCTTAGCCGAATCATGTTCTTCACTTCCCGGGTGGCAATAATCGGAATATTGGCAAAACCCGTTCCACCGATGGATTTAATCTTTATCTCCAACTCCAGAGTGACTTCTTTTTCAAAATGAATTTGGGGTGTGATCTTGACATCGATACCGACGTCTTCGAAAGTAAAATTGGTGACAGGCTGCTGGCTGACTCCTCCAGCCGCAATAGGAGTGAAAGTGGTTCTCGGAATCGGGATTTTATCGCCGACCAGATAAGTCATCTCTTCTCCCTGTATACCGCGCAGCCGGGGCTGAGAGATGATCTTGGTATCCGCGTCTGACTCTAAAAACTGCACGACGGCCGAAGGAAGGCTGATCTGAAAATTATTACCGCTCGTGAAATCCAGGTCGCCCAGGTTTATCCAGCCTTCTTCTGCGTTCTCCGGACCGCTGTATCTTAGCCCAAAGAGGCCCTGTTCCAGCTGCACTCCCAGCTGCTGCAGCCTGACTCGTGAGACTTCCATGATCTCCAGGTCAATTATGATTTCCCCCTTCGGTTTGTCCCAAAGCTTAATGACCTTATCCGCTAATTCTAACACCTCCGGTACATCTCTTAATGTCACAGAGTTCAAATTTTTGTCCACGATAAGGATAGGCTGTCTCATCTGCGTGCGAAGCACCTGCATGAGTGCTGCGCGGACTTCCTCGGCGTTGATGTTGGAAAGATAGAATGTTTTGATGGCATTGAGCTCATACTGCGCTCTTTTCTGGGGAAGGTCTGGAGCAACGATGACTGTCCTAATATCGATAATCCTGTAAAAATGCTTTGAGGCCATGCAGAGAGAATCGAGGGCTTGTTCAAAACTCATATCTACCAGGTCAATGGTGAAAGGCATATCCCTGAATTGATCGTCGAATATGATGTTGACCCGGGCATGTTTTCCCAGAGCCTGGAAGATGGACCGGAGACTTATCTCGACAGGAAACCTCAACTCAATTCTCTCGTCACTGACTTCCAGCTTAACCGGTGGCTCTATCTTGAATTCCTTCGGTTTCTCTTCCTTGACCTCTTCGACTGAAAGCCGCTGGGCCTCTTCCACGATATCCTGTCCAAGCTGACCATAAGAAAGAGCTTTCTTATACTCGACAAGAGCTTCTTCCTTTCTTTGATGGGAGGCATGCTCTCGGGCTTTATTGAGGTGGTCGTAACTTGCAGCGAGTTTCGCCCGGAGTAAAGCCATCCGGTAAACGGAATTTTTAGGGTCTTCCAGACTGGCTTTTTCAAAATGCTGGATGGCTTCATCCCAATCTTTATTTAAAGCGGCTTCCGTGCCAAGTTTATAACTATGGCTCAATGCGGCACATCCCCAAAAGGCCAAAGCCACTATCATTAAAGATGCGAATTTTCTCACTCTTTATCTCCTTCTAATGTATATTTTTTCCTCACAGAATCCGGACCGATAATCTCTATGTATTCAGGGGTGACATCTCCAATTTGAACGCCCTCGCTGATAATCTCTCCTTTTTCCACTGCGAGGGCCGTGTCTTCGAGAATAATCAACGCCACAATCTTTTCACCGGATCGAATATGTCCGATATATCTCACATGCATCTGCAGACTAGAAGACTCTTCTGCAGCAATTCCCGGAGTTTTTTTCTGGAGCGGTTGAGGGTTGTTCGGGAGGACTCTTGTCTCCCCGCTCTCTGTCCTCTGGAGAGAAAAAATGTTTCTGCGAGGCGGACTAAGCTTTTGTTTCGTCCTCGATAGGAGTTCTTTCCTTATAAGGCTTTTTTTCTCATCCTTTGCAACTGCTTTTTCCTGGAGATTTCTTTCTCCTGCCCAGAGAGCAAGACCAAGACCCAAGACAAAAAGGAACAAAAAAGCCCAACTCTTATCAACTCTCATAATAGCCTGCCAGGATGATTTTTAATTCAAGAATACTGCTTCGATCATCTATCTCTAAAAAATCTATCTTTTCCACGATCAAAAACTTCGGGAATTCTTCGACCAATTGGATTAATCCTTTCAATGACTGGTATGTGCCCCGCACATTAAAACTCACGCTCATCTTTTTAATGTTTTCTCTCTTGAACTCAGTGTAATTGTACTTTTTTTGGGAAGAGGGAATACGAGCCTGACTCAAGATATGCTGGATATCAAGCCTCATTTGTTTGACTGCATCCTTGCCGCTGTAAAAGCGGCTCTTTTTCAGCTCATCTATATCACGATAGGCCTCCTGCCATTGACGCCATTCATCCTCCTTTTCCAGCGTCAAACTGTTGAAATGCTGGTATTCGCTCTGTCTGCTCTCAAGCCGGGATAGCGCTCGGATAGAGCTCCTCTTCTGGGGGAAAGAAATCAATAGGAGAAAAAGTATGGCTAACCCGAGTAAAACGCCCACACCACGGAGCGCCTTTTTCTCCTTTTCTTCGAATAGATTAAATACTTCTCTCATATCTTAAGGAAATCTCCGAAATGAGTAGTCCCCTCTCATTAGGGGTTTCACCTTCTATTCGAATGTCGTTGAATCCTAAATCACCAAAATTATCAATCAGCTTCAACAGGTCATCCACACTGATGCAGGCCACTCTCAACCTTAATTTTATTTCCGAGTCTTCAGTGAGTGTGGGCGCCAGAGAGACTATATAAGAGGAATCGGGAAGAGACTTCTCTAAATCAGCAAAAAACTCAATCCAGGAAAAACTTTTCTTGAGAATAATGCTGTTCACCATATCCACTTGACTCTGATTGCTTTTGACTGCATCGTTAATCCTTGAGGATAAACTCTTCTCATTCCTCTGGGTATCTCTTATCAGTTTGTCGGTCTGTCTGCTCGAAGTTTTTGCGCGCTGGGCATCAGACCTGTATCGAATGAAGATCTTTCCTGCAAAAAAGGAAATAAGTAGGAATAAAACCACAAAGATTGAAAACAATAAGATGAACAATTTCCTGTTGCGCAGCGGATTGCTGGCTAAATTCAGGTTTATTGGCCTTGAGTTTTTCATCGAATCTGTCCGATCAAAGGAGATAAAATCTTTTTCTCCCTCAATCCGATCTTTGCCGTCATGCGAGACTCTATTCCCTTAACCGGAAGAGATGATCTCTCCTGCAATCGAGATAATATCCTTTCCTCTTCGAGAAGGCCCAGACGGACCCAAAAAGATTGGATTTTTCTCTTCTCTCTGTCCTCGACAAAATTCACTGTATTCTCCACTTCTTTCACTATATTCTCTACTCTTCGGACCTCGCTTGTTTCGTCCTGACCAGCAGAAAGAATCGGCTTCATTCGGTAGAGCGCGATTTCAGAATCTATGATGGCCGTCAGACAGAGTGAGTCTTCTTCGATGTTTATCAGAAGTAAATCCTTCTCCTTTTCGGTGTTCAGCAAAGAATGCAAGCCCATGATGGGAACTCCAACCGTCCTGATTTTCAGGTTGAATCTGCTGAAGAGCTCTTCGTACTCTTGGATAATCAGAGCCCGGGCGACTGCGACAAAAATCTTCATCGAATCATTTGACTTGATGACGTCAAAAGAAAATCTGGCATCCTGAGGGAGTAAAGGAAGTTGCTTTTTTATGCGAAAACGGATGATCTGCTCTCTTTCTGGTCGCGAGGAAGGAAGTGACCCAAAAGAAAAAACAAACGCTCTCAAAGACAATTCAGGCAAAAGACACGCCACCTTATGGTCATGAAGATGGAGTTTCCCCAACTCTTTCTTTATTTTTTTCTCAAGTAAAGCAGGATTTTTAATGTTTTTCTTTTCGAAGGAAGGCTGAATCAACCCTTTTTCAAGAGGAAGAATGAAATGATTCATTATCCTTCCCTCTTTGGGAGAAACACGAATGCCGCTGATGTAGCGAGAAGTCAGATGAAAGGCTGCGTGCGGAAACGGCTGTTTTGTGAAATAGTCTTTAATCTTACCGAAAAAAAGGCCCATTTTCTTACTCTACAAAGGTCACTTTGTTCAGCTCTTTAAGGCTCGTGACTCCTTTGAGGACTTTCTCTTCCATCCCCACTTCTCTGAGAAATACCATTCCTTCACTCTTCGCTCTTTTTTTCACTTCAGAAAGAGGTTTCTTTTCCAGGATCATCTCACGAATCTCATCGGAAAGCTCGAGGAGCTCAGCGATAGCTGTCCTCCCCTTGTAACCTGTGTCGAGACATTCTGGACACCCTCGGGCTTCATAGAACTTTCGTCCCTTGTATTTTTGGGGATTGAGCCCGGACTCCAGTAACTGCTTGGAAGTATATGTCACAGAAGTCTTGCATTTCTGACAAAGGACTCTGACCAATCTCTGAGCCAGAATACAGTTCAAGGCCGATATAAAGCTGTACGGGTCCACTTGCATATGGAGGAATCGCCCGATAACATCGAAGACATTATTGGCATGAACTGTGGTGAAAACCAGGTGCCCAGTCAAGGCGGATTGAATGGCGATCTGGGCCGTTTCAGGATCCCTGATTTCTCCGACCATGATCTTATCCGGATCATGCCTCAATATCGACCTCAAGCCCCGGGCAAAAGTGAGCCCTTTTTTTTCATTGACAGGAATCTGCGTGATCCCATCAATCTGGTATTCCACAGGGTCTTCAATGGTGACAATTTTATCTTCGGGAGATAAAATTTCCGTCAAGGCCGCGTACAAAGTCGTCGTTTTCCCGCTTCCTGTCGGACCGGTCACGAGTACCATCCCGTACGGTTGAGTGATATACCTGTTGAAGTTGTCAAGGACATCACCGGAGAAACCGAGCAGATCCAGTCTGAGTTCGGTTATGGCTTCGGTGATCATCTCCTTATCGAGAATCCGGATGACCGCGTCCTCTCCATAGATGCTGGGCATGATAGAGATGCGAAAATCGATGGTCTTGTCTTTAATCTTCAACCTGAACCTTCCATCCTGCGGGACTCTCCGTTCGGCGATGTCCAGGTCAGACATGACTTTGATTCTGGATATGATGGAGGACTGGAATTTCTTATCAATCGGCTCCATAGCACCGCTCAAAAC
>Ga0209635_10001488_pt1 | contig 17436 bp, 15 predicted proteins | sample DeeMarSWOR230_32_FD_187463 | JGI IMG/M metagenome (GOLD analysis project Ga0209635, IMG submission 187463) | Marine sediment microbial communities from White Oak River estuary, North Carolina - WOR-2-30_32 (SPAdes) (version 2) | ecosystem: Environmental > Aquatic > Marine > Intertidal zone >... | reverse complement strand
AAGGAGTGAGGACATGAAGAGGGCGCTGGTTGTATTCATCGTCGTCCTGTTTGCGGGTCTTCTCTGTTCTGAGGAGCTCTTTGCGAGCTCCACGAGGACGATCAAGAAAGAGTTCAAGGTCAAGGAAGGGAAAGAGCTCGAGCTGGATCTCGAATCGGGCGGTTCTCTCGATATTTCCGGATGGGATAAGAACGTCGTTGCTGTGGAGGCCCGAATCAGAGGGCGGGATGCAGAGGATGTCGAAGTAGAGTTCGATGAGCGTTCCTCGGGCGTGAAGATCCACTCCCATTACGAAGGCCGGAGGAGGAACCGCAAGACCAACATACATTTTGATATCAAGGTCCCCGAAAAGTTCAACCTCTCTATCAGCACACACGGAGGTGGGATCAACATCAGCAATGTAGAGGGGAATATAAGCGGAGAGACGATGGGCGGAGAACTGGAACTCGAGCGGATCACAGGAGAGGTTCACCTCGAGACGATGGGTGGAAGTGTGACCGTCATGGATTCTGATGTGGACGGTGAGGTAAAGACGATGGGAGGTTCGGTGCATATCGAGGATGTGGTCGGGGATATCAAAGGCTCCACGATGGGTGGACGGGTGACCTACAGGAATGTCAAGAGGCGCTCCGGCAAGGCCGGTAAAGAGATACATATCTCCACCATGGGTGGTGACATCGAGCTCGATTATGCCGGACAGGATGTTCGTGCAAAAACATACGGCGGCGATATCGATGTCTCCCGGGGTGAAAAGGTGGAGGTAACAACGATGGGCGGGGACATCAATGTGGATGAAGCCCCTCAGGGTGCCGAAGTAACGACGATGGGAGGGGATATAGCGGTACACACTGCCGGCGAATATGTGAAAGCGAAGACGATGGGCGGGGACATCGAGATCGATGCCGTCGATGGATGGGTCAAGGCGACGACGATGGGCGGTGATATCACCGTCACCATGGTTGGAGATCCTGATAAGGGGAAACGGGAAGTGGAGTTGAAGTCCATGGGTGGTGATATCGAGCTCGAAGTTCCCGCCGGTCTTTCCATGACATTCGACATCGAACTGGCCTATACGAAGAAGAGCCACCAGGACTACCGGATCGAGAGCGATTTCGACATGAATATCGAGAAGACGGACGAGTGGGAGTACAAGGATGGCTCGAAGCGGAAGTACATCTACGGGACCGGTGAGGTGAAAGGTGGCAAGCACCTCATAAAGATCCGCACCATCAACGGGAATATATGTATAAGCAAGGGGAAGTAACGGAGATTAACGACCTGTACAACTCTCCTTTGTTGTCCTTTAGAGATTCTCGTATACTTCCGGTCTTCGATCCGGGAGGAAGTGCTTCCGGGCGGGACATCCCTTTAGTTGTCCGAGATCAATGTCGCAAAAGAGTATGTAATCCTCTCCTCTCGGAGCATGGGCAACGATGCGTCCTTCAGGATCAACAACAAAAGATTCTCCGGCGAATGTGAGACAATCCTCTCTGCCCACCCGATTGACCAAAGCGGCGAAGTAGCCGTTCTGGAAGGCGGCTATCTGCAGTTCAGCTTCGAATATACCAGGCGGCCATTCGTCTGCTGCCCCCGCTTGTGGGACCACCACCAGCTCCGCTCCCTTGAGGGCGAGGGCTCTCATATATTCAGGGAAGTGGCGGTCGTAGCAGATGGCGATACCAATTCGCCCTACCGAAGTATCGAACACCCCCGCTCCGAGATTACCCGGTGAGTAGTAATCCTGCTCGTAGAAACAGGGGGCATCGATGATGTGGACCATCCTCGTTTTTCCGACGATCTCACCGTTAGCGTCGATGACCGGTGATGAATCGTAGGTTCTGTCCTTTTCCCTCTCGAAGAGGTTGAGGACAACGACAACCCCCAGCTCTCTCGCCTTCGCCGAGAAGGCTTCTGTTATCGGCCCCGGTATCGGTTCTGCCATATCGAGGGCCTCTCGTGTGGCTCGGTGTTGTGGCAGGAAGGTATCGAAGGCCAGTTCAGGATAGGCGACAAGGTTTGCACCATTGGCAGCAGCCATCTCCAGGGCCTTTAATCCCCGAGCGATGTTATCAGCCCTATTGGGTGTGGCGTGATGTTGAACGAGAGCTATCTTCGTCGGCTATTCTCCCGGAATTGAGTGTGGTACAGACATTCACAAACTACCGCTCCATCTTATTGCTGAATTCGACAGAATGACAAGTCATTCCTGATGGTGGCACAATTCGTGGTGGCTACACCAGACTGTTACAGAATAAATTTAAGCAATTATCTCCAAATTCGGAATGATTGTTGACAAATTCTATTATTTTCCCCACAATATTCACCTTGCTGATATGTGTTCATAACAGATGTATGAAAGGAGGCGTGCAGATGGGTGATTACCGTTTCGACACCATTGCGGTGAAGGGTGGTTACGATTGGGAGGAGCAGCTCAGATACAACACGATGGTACCACCGATCATCCAGAGCGCTGTATATCCCTATGAATCTGCAGAATGGGCCGCGGACCTGTACAGCTACAAGATCGAGGGATTTGCATACGGAAGGATCAACAATCCCACGAACGATATCTTCGAGAAACGGATGGCGATGCTCGAAGGGGCGGAGGCGGGTCTGGCCACCGCATCCGGTATGGCCGCCGTCTTCATGGTGGCCCATCACTTGGCGCAGGCAGGTGAAGAGATCACCTCATCGGGGCGGGTCTACGGAGGCACCTTCGAGCTCTTCAACACATCCATGCCGAGAATGGGGGTCAAGACCAACTGGGTGATGGAGCCGGACGAGATCGAGAGCTGGGAAAAGGCGATCACAACCAAAACGAAACTCATTCATGTCGAATCCCCGAGCAATCCCAACCTCTTCGTTGCCGATATCCCGGCGATAGCCGAGCTGGCCAGGGCGAAGGGAATCCCCCTCATGGTGGACAGTACGATCTGCACCCCTGCGCTCATGCGCCCTATCGAGATGGGGGCGGACATCGTCGTCCACTCAGCGACCAAGTACATCAGCGGCAACTCCACGAGCCTCTCCGGTGTTATCGTCGGAAAGAAGGAGTTCGTCGACCACATCCGCCGCTTCGGCTATCGGAACATGGGCCCTACAATCTCGCCGTTCAACTCCTGGCTGTGCCTGCTCGGACTGGAGAGCCTTTCGCTGCGGATGAAGAAGCACAGCGACAATGCAATGGCAATTGCACGGTTTGTCGAGAAGCATCCCAAGATCGAAGAGGTGAGCTACCCCGGTCTCCCCTCCCATCCTCAGCACGAGGCGGCGAATAAGACGATGAGTGAATACTCCTCGATGATGAGTTTCAACGTCAAGGGTGGCCTGGAGGCGGCTCGCACCTTTATCGATAACCTCAGCATCGCCGTTCACACCGGCCATCTCGGCTCTTCACAGACCATGGCGATCCAGCCCGCCGCAACGACCCATTCGCAGATGGGATCCGAGGAGCGCGCAAAGGCGGGAATCCCCGACAATATGGTGCGCTATTCTGCAGGGCTCGAAGATCCCGAGGACCTGATCGAAGATATTGATCGGGCACTGGCTGCAGTGTAACGGTGATCTTGAAGGTGTGGGGGTGAGATGGTATCGAGATATCGAAGCAATGTACTGGTAGTGTAATCCATGAGATGAGGAGGCAATAATGTATCGACTGGCATTCATCGGATTTGGGGTCGTCGGCCAGGGGCTGGCCGAGATCCTCTACAAGAAGAAAGACGAATTGAAGGAGAAGTACGGTTTCGAATACTCCGTGGTAGCGGTGAGCGATTTCAACAAGGGATCGGCATACAAAAAGGGCGGGCTCGACCTCTCGAAGCTGCTCGAACTTGCTGCGAATAACAAGATATCGGAGTATCCGGGGGCCGAGACGGGCTGGGACGCCCTCAAAACGATCAAGGATTCTGATGCGGACATCGTAATCGAGGTGACATACACCAATATCGAAACGGGCGAGCCCGCGTACAGTCACTTTCAGGCAGCCCTGAAGGAGGGGAAGCATCTGGTAACAACGAACAAGGGTCCCCCGGCACTCTTCTACCGGGAATTGGTCGAGCTTGCGGTGAGCAAGGGAGTACAGTTTCTCTTCGAGGGAACGGTGCTCAGCGGAACTCCTGCCCTGAATCTCTCCCAGATGTGCCTGGCAGGGAACAATGTAAAGGAGATTAGGGGCATCCTCAATGGCACCACGAACTTCATCCTGACCAACATGGAGATGGGGAAGAGCTACGAGGAGACCCTCAAAGAGGCCCAGAAGCTCGGCTACGCGGAAGCGAAACCGGATGCGGATGTCGAAGGTTGGGATGCACTGGCAAAGGTGATGATCCTGGCGAAGAGCGTTATGGGGGCTGACATCAGCGTCAAAGACGTTGATCGTACCGGCATCACCGGTATAACGCTGGAGGATATCGAAAAGGCAAAGGGAGAGGGGAAGCGCTGGAAGCTGATCGGTACGGTGACTCGTGTTGGCGGCGGCGTCCGCGCTTCCGTCAAACCGGAGAAGGTGGCTCTGACCGATCCGCTCGCCGCTGTGGGGGGTGCGACGAACGCTCTCTCCTTCGTGACCGATCTCCTCGGCGAGGTGACGATCGTGGGGCCGGGAGCAGGCATGGTTGAGACGGGATTCTCGCTCCGCATCGATCTGCTCACCGTTCACCGGATGTCGTAGGTGGGGAGACGGGCTGGTATGAATCGTTTCACCGATACCTCTCCTCGGAGAGCGGATCGATGAACGGTGACTCCGGTTCTACTTGAGGAGACACATCTTCTTTGTGGCGGTGAACCTGTCCGTTGTCATCCGGTAAAAATAGATACCACTCGGTAATCCCTGGGCGTTCCAGGTGACGCTGTGATCACCTTCCGGTTGATGCCTGTTTACCAGGACAGTCACCTCCTGCCCCAGGGCATTGTATACGACCAGCCTCACGTGGCTTTCTTCTGCCAGGGAGTAATTGATAACCGTCGTCGGATTGAATGGATTGGGGTGGTTTTGCTCTAGATGGTATCTACTCCCCCTCGGCGTTACTGGGTCCTCTTCTTCGTTGAGGACGAAGAGCAACGAGCCGGGGCCGAATCCTCTGCTGGCCAGCTCTTCTTCGATGTATGTTTGGGTGGCTGAGATCTCCAGTGCGTAATCCGGTTCGACGTATGGTATTGCCACATCCCGAAGGAATGTAGCGAGCATCTCAGGGGGAACGGACACATCGTAGCCTGTTGCCGCTTTGAGGTATGCCTCGGCCAGGGATGCCCCCTGTGCAGCCAGCAGATCGATGGCGCTGTTTTCATCCCTGGTGAAGATGCCTCCATAGAGTTTCATCAGATCACGGTACTCTCTTTCGGCACCGATGAGTATCATGCTCGCTTCTATCCAGGACAGGTTGAACTCAGTTGCGAAATCCCGTGCGTACGCCCTGACGAGCAGGAGAGGGACGCGCCAGTGGCGTAACTGTGATGCGAGCAACAACTTGAAACCGGCGGCTGGATCTTCATTCCGCTTGATGAGGAGATCGACCGCCGTCTCTATAAAGTTCTCAGCCAGACCCGGAGCGAGCGCTCCAGCCAATGCATCTGCGTTGGGCACCCCGGCTCCGGACAGCACACTGACGAGTTGGGGCTTGAGAACCGGTGCCAGTTCATTCGCCTTTGCCCTCACGTACCCTTCTCCGGGATTTGTGCGGGCGTTGTGGTGGGCGGTGTAATCGGCAGCCCAGACGTCATTGTGACTGCCCACTCCATAGAAAAAGGCTCGAATCGCTCGCCTGTCGCTGAGATCGGTTAATTTCGTGAATTCAATGTGGGTTTGCGCCCAGAGGTAATCTCTGTAGGGTGAACCGTACATGAGATTGAACATGTCGGGGAGTGTGGCACCGTATATCTCCTGGTGGTTGAGGTATCCCCATCGGTACCCGATCTTGTCAATCAGGTAGGTGTGAGTTATGGATCCCCATGAATAGAGTGCCGAGGGAAGAAAGGTCACGAGGAGAATGCAGCATACAACAGCGATTGACCGTTTCATGCGAGTTCCTCCATGGTTGAAGTATCATGCCTCCTGGATATCGGTGAGCCAGGAATGCTGGTGGATTGAGATGGATTCAGGACAACCCCGCCGGAAAAAATCACCTCAGACCGAGAACATCGGCCATGGAGTAGAGTCCGGGCTCTTTGTCCACAACGAAGCGGATCGCCCGGATGGTACCGCGGGCGAAGGTCCTCCGGGAGTGAGCCTTGTGTGTGAGTTCGAAGCGCTCACCTTCCCCTGCAAAGATCACCGTGTGCTCTCCCACCACATCACCACCCCGGAGCGAGTGAATACCGAGCTCTTCCTGTTTGCGGGGGCCGAGGAAGCCTTGCCGTCCGTGGAGGCGTTGCACCGCTGGCTTCATCCGTTCGACGACGTCGGCGATGCGGGCTGCCGTACCACTCGGGGAGTCCTTTTTCTGGTTGTGATGAATTTCCACGATCTCGACATCGAAATCCGGGAGGGCCCGGGTCACATCTTCGATCACCCGGAAGAGGAGGTTTACCCCCGCCGACATGTTCGGGCTGAGGAGCAGGGGGATCTTCTCGGCGGCCTTCCTCGCATCTTGTACCTGATCCTCGGTGAGACCGGTGGTGCCGACCACTGCTGGTTTTCCGGCTTTGGCGCTCCATAGGATGTGAGAGAGGGCAGACTCAGGATTGGTGAAATCCACCACCACGTCACCGTGCGGCAGGACCTTCTCCAGATCTGAGGTTACCTCGATGTCATGGAGTGAGGTTCCCAGACCGGGATGGTCCGGTGCCTCGATAGCACCGAAGAGTGTGAGGTCGCTCTCGCGTGCCACTTCTTCGGCTACCGTGCCTCCCATCCTGCCCAGCGCTCCACATACGATAACCTTCATCATTACCTTTACTCCTCGAACGTCATCCCTCCCGTTCAAGATGGGCCCGCAGTTTGGGTGTCAGGGGGGTCTCCTGAATAGAGAGATTCAACTAGACCTGTACGACGTCCTTTTCCTTTATCAGACCGTATTGGACGAGGGCCTGGTGCAGCTTTCCCCTGTTCGCCGGCAACATTCTCACCAGGGGTAGGCGCACATCCCCCACCTCCATCCCCAGCATGTTCATTGCTTCCTTCACCGGCATGGGGTTCGTCTCGATGAACATCGCCTGGCACAGAGGAAGGAGCTTGTAGTGCCACTGGCGCGCCTTCTCGAGGTTCTCCTTCTCGAATGCATCGATCATTGCCAGGACATCTTTCGGGACGATGTTTCCGACAACGCTCACGACACCTCTACCGCCGAGGGCGAGGATGGGGAATGTGAGGCCGTCGTCGCCGGAGAGGAGGGTGATACTATTACCACAGAGAAGAATGATCTCCGCCATCTGTTCCAGGTTGCCGCTCGCCTCCTTGATGGCGACGATCCGTTCATGCTGGGCGAGCCGAGCGACGGTGGCCGGCTTCATATTGACACCCGTCCTTCCGGGGACGTTGTAGAGCATGAGCGGCAAACCACCTTCATCGGCAAGCTTCATGAAGTGCGCATAGAGCCCTTCCTGGGTGGGTTTATTGTAGTACGGCGTTACCACCATTGCACCATCGGCCCCGATCTCGCGAGCTCTCTTGATGTTCTCGATTGAACGGGTCGTGGAGTTCGTTCCGCAGCCGGCCACAACCTTCAGCTTGCCGGCAGCCTCTACCACGACAATTTCGATGATCCGGAAATGCTCATCCCACGTGTAGGTGGGATTTTCGCTCGTCGTGGCACAGGGGACGAGACCATTGGTCCCAGCATTGAGGTGAAATTGTACGAGTTCTCGCAACTTATCCTCGTTCAGACTGGTGTCCTCTCTGAACGGCGTGACCTGCGCGACGCATAGACCTTTGAGTATCATCCCCGACCTCCTTCGCTCACAGCCCTGGCAGCGAATCGATCCTCTCGTCGTTCTCTCGCTCGAACGTAACGTATGTACGGTTGAGTTCCGCTCTGACTCTATGGATTTCACTGCGGGGTGTCAAGGAGATTAGGTTTGTTGTGAACTGACAGATCTTTCCTTTTGTCAGTCGTTATCGTGCCCGAGTTCTTCTCTCCATGGAAAGAGAGAATAGATGCCGCCGGTCTGGATGAAGAGAACATTCACCTCCCTTCCCCATCGACCTTTCTCGGCCTCACCGATGAGACCGAACATCGCCTTACCGGTGTAGGTCGGATCGAGGAGTATTCCTCGCCGGCGCGCGAAGAGCCGTATCAGGTCGAGTACCTCCGGCGACGGCACGGCGTACGCAGGCCCTTCGTAACCGCCTGCTATTTCTATCTTTTCGACATCCAGGGGCTGCAGCCCACCGGTTGGTTCGAGCGCACCTTCGTACTCCCGGATAAAATCTTCCGAGAGACGGGCGATTCTATCCTTAAAGTATTCTGGTGTTTCGAGAACGTTGATCCCCATTATTCGGGCCTTCAGTCCGTAGATCGTTGTACCGAATGCGAGGCCCGCGTATGTTCCTCCGCTTCCAACGGGAATGACGATCGAATCGAACTGTATTCCGAGCTTCTCCTCGGCCTCTGCAATCTCTTGAACAGCACGGATGTACCCGAATACACCTGGAGGGAACGAGGCCCCTTCGGGAACGATATAGGCCCGTCTCCCGGAGGGAGCGATCTCATCGGCCACGTTGGCCATTATCTCGTCGACCCGATCCCACTCCTCCTCGGTGATAAATTGGATTTCCGCCCCCACCAGTCGGTTGAGAAAGATATTCCCGTCGCTCTCCTCCGGTTCATCGCCTCTGAGAACCAGGAGCGATCCAAATCCCAGGCGTGCCGCAGCAACGGCAGTGGCACGGGCATGGTTCGACTGTACGCCGCCGCAGGTGATGATGGTATTGGCGCCATCCCTCTTGGCCTCAGCAAGGCAGAACTCGAGCTTTCTCACCTTGTTACCGGAGAGGGCACACCCGGTCTGGTCGTCTCGCTTGATGTATATCTTCGGGAGAAACGGGAATTCCTCCAGTGGCGCCAATCGCTCGACCGGTGTGGGAAGGTTCGCCAGGGTGAGAGATTCCGGGTACCTGATCGTAATCTTTCGAGCCATCGAGAGGTTCCGACCTTTCAATGATGGTGAATACGGATTCTGTTTCAACGAGTATCGTACGTGCATTGTATACCAGGGAGAAGGGAGCTGGCGACTCAAAAGGAAGGGAAAATTCTTAAATCAGGCGGAGAAAAATTTACACCGCTCTAAAAATTACTTGACAAATTTTAATATTAACATATTTTAATATTAAAATGAGAAGAAAAAAGGGCAAGATGTTTTCGATGAACAAGGCATCCGAGCCGCTTCCCGAAGGTGAAATCGATCGGTTCACCGAGATTCTCAAGGCGCTCGCCAATCCAGCGCGATTGCGCCTGGTGAACCTTCTTTCCAACGGGGAGCGCACCGTTTCAGAGCTCTGTGAACTCTCCGGGTTGAAACAGTCACTCGTGTCCCAGCAGCTCAAGATCCTGCGCTTGAACGACATTGTTCAGTGCCGGAAGGAGGTTCCGCGATCGTATTACAGCTTGAGGGAAAAGAACGTGGTGCGTGTGCTCGACTGCCTGAGCAGGTGTGGAAGCAGCAGTATGAAGATCAAAGGGAGGAGAAATGAGCGATAAGGTTCTTTCTGTCAGTGATAGTGATTTCCAGAAAGAGGTACTCGAATCCAACACTCCTGTGGTGGTGGACTTCTGGGCTCCATGGTGTGGGCCATGCCATATCGTCAGTCCCATCATCGAGGAGCTCGCCGATGACTATGAGGGCAAGGTCAAGTTCGCAAAGCTCAACACGGATGAAAACCAGGAAATCGCTGTCAAGTACGGTATAATGGGTATCCCGACACTGAAGATCTTCAAGGATGGGAAAGAGATCAATTCAATGTCGGGTGCCGCACCGAAGGATTATTTGAAAGATTTTATAGACAAGGCGATAGGATAGCGTCCGGGATTTTCCGTCCCACAGAGGAGCAGCCCGGGCCAGGAACGTATCGGCTCGGGTTCGCTCCTTTTCTATTTGCGATGAAACGAGAAGGCTCGATATACACCGATATGAGCGTTGAGGAACTCATTGAAAGGCATCCCCGGGCTGTGAGCTTCCTCATGGACCAGGGAATCGTCTGCATGAAGTGCGGCGCGCCAATGTGGGGCACGCTGGGCGAGCTCATCGCGAGCAAGGGAATGGATCCACCCGATATGATCGAAAAGCTCGAGAAGTATCTCGAGGGTAAGGAGTGACTTTCTCACCGTTTTCGACTCCCTCTTCATCCGGAGTTTTTATTCCTCCTGTAAGGTTCACTTGGCAATCGTTACCGGTCTCGTTTATACTATCTCAGCAGCATAGGTGAGGTATCGGATAAGGTATTACGTATGACCAGGGAACAGAAAGGGGGGGCGTGAGAGATCTGCCTTTTCTTGCGGGGGAGCACGGGAGAGGGCCTTTTCTCGTCATCCTCTTCTTTGTATCCGCTACCGTTGTGACCATGTGGGGCATATGGGAAGGAACACTGCCCCGATCCGAGGAAGCGGTACTCGTAGAAACGGCGCGAGAGATCCTCGTCACCGGTAACGGCTGGACGATGCACTTCGATGGTGAGCCTGTGCACGATATTCCTCCCATTTCCATGTGGGCAATGGCACTCAGCTTTAGAATCTTGGGCTCCAGCGAGTTTGCCGCGAGACTGCCCTTCGTTATCTTCACCGTGCTCACCTTCTACCTGGTATACCTCTCAGGAATGGTAGCGGGCGGGGAGAGGGGCTCCACCGAGATATGGATCACGCGATCCCGCGCGGTGGGGCTTCTTTCGGCGATCGTTCTCGCATCGAGTCCTCTCTTCGGCAGGTTCGCTACACACATCACCCTCGGGATGCCGTTCGCATGCTTTGTTTCGCTCTCGATCCTTGCATGGCTGCGCCTCCCCCACGGACGGGGAGGTCTTTTTCTGTGGGGAGTAGGAATTGCCGGTGGAATCTTGAGCACGGGAGCGGGGGGGCTCCTCGTGATACCGGGTATGCTCCTGGCTGTCATTGCAGACAGGGAGCGTCGTGCCCTGTTTCGAAAGCCATCTTTTATATTCGTTACCCTGATCGGTTTATTCGTGGGGTGCTTTTGGCTCGTATGGACGACGCAGCAAGGGGGATTCTCCGGAAGTTCCCTCTGGACCGTCTTCTCGAGGATGTTCAGGCGGGGAGCAGGGTACGGTCTCCTCCGATCGATCAAACAGATATGGTTGGGGAATCTTCCGTGGTCGATACCTGCAACCGCTGCCCTGGTGAGAATCATCTTCTTCCGGGGAGATCACAGGCAGGCGCATGGTATAACGGAAGTGGATTATCTCCTGCTTGCCTTCTCCGCTGCCATCTTTGTTCCCGTTGCCATGACGAGTTCGAATACACCCAGTGCAATGGTTCCGGTGCTTCCTCTCGGCGCATTGCTCTCGGCGCGTGAGATCGCCAGGTGGACGAACGGCTCTTCAGAAGAGGTGAGTACCCTGAGAATCTGGTGCTTCAATCAGGCTCTCACGGCACTCTTCTGCTTGCTCATGTTGCTCCTCGTCGCAACACCGCTCCGTCTTCACCGGGTGGCTATCGATCCCATTACGGATATCGCGAGGATGGCTGGGCAGGTTGTCCCTGAAGGCAAGCGTATTGGGAACTTCCGGCAAAGGCAGCGGACGCAAGGGGCCAGGCTTCTCTTCTACGGGCAGCGTTCTCTCGCGGCTGCACGGACAGAGCCTCTCGAGGTTGTGCAGGCGTTCGAGCAGGATCCTGATATCATTTTCCTGTCGACGAACCAGGACCTCGATGAGCTGCGGAATTCGGGTCATTTCCCCTCGGGGCTCCGTGTCGTCTACCGGGCGGGTGACCTCGTTCTCTTCAGCTTGGAAGAAACCGAAAGGATACCGTAGAGTCAATTCATATGAGCAGAAAGCAGTCACCACCGCAAAGGATCGATCCATGAAACGAATGCTTCTCGCTGTTGTGCTCACCGCTCCGCTCCTCTCCTATGCCTGCGATACAGGAGTCGACCTTGATAGGCACGGACTGGTCCAACTCACAAGCCGCGTCTACGCGTACATTCCATCGGGCTCTTCAATGGATGAAGGTCTGGGTGCAAACAGCGGATTCATCGTGGGGAAAGACGGTGTGCTGGTCGTCGATTCGAGGAATACCCCGGCTCTGGCCCGCAAACTCCTCGAGACTATCCGTACGGTGACAGATGCTCGTATTCTATACCTCGTCAATACGCATTATCACCCCGATCACACCTGGGGGAACAATGTTTTCAAGGACGAAGGTGCCCTGATCGTTTCGACAACTGAGACGCGCGGTGACCTCAAGAAGTACTCGCCGGCCTACTTGAGTTATTACAAGAAGTACAAACCCGAGACGTATGAGCTGCTGAAGAATGTACAGGTGGTACTCCCCGATACGACGTTCAAGGACGAGCGTGAGATCGATCTCGGCGATGTGACTGTCGTCCTCCGACATTTCGGTCCGGGGCATACGTCGGGAGATTGCGTGGTTATCGTTCCAGAGGAACGTATCGTGTTCACCGGGGGTCTCCTGAGCAACGGTTATCACCCGAATCTCGGCGATCAGGGTGCCGATTTCGACAACTGGATTGCCATACTCGACCGCTTCAAGGCGATGGAGACTCGGTACCTCGTTCCGGGCACGGGCACGGTTTGCAAAGCCGGCGTGTTGGATAAAAACAAGGATTACATTCAGACACTGAGAGAGATTTGCAGGGAAGAGATAAAACGGAAGACACCCCTCGAGAAAGCTACCTTCTCTGTTACCGTTCCCGGCACGGAGGGTTACCTCCAGGATAACCTCCTACCGTTCAACGTCCAAGCGGTGTATCGGAAGGAAATCCTCGATGTCATCAAACCGAACTTCATGATCAGCCTACCCCAAGGATTCATGATCAATGACGGTGGTGGTAGTACCGGCCGGGGCTGGATTCGATGGGCGAAAGATTCAGAGGAGGGTCACCTGGAAATCGAGGTGCATTGGCAGCCCACCTCCCGGAGCGAGGTCATTTCACAGGACATTCACGACCGGCTTGCCCGCTACGTCAAAGAACATGAGGGCTACGAGATGGAGGTGGAGGGATCGAAGAAGCTTGACATCGGTGGCGAGAATGCACACGCCGCGTACGGGAGTTGGAAGTACAAGCGGGAATCATTGACCCGTGCCGGTGGGCTCTGGACATGGGCGATCGTCCTCCGCGATGGAACGCTCTACACGATACAGCTCTCCACCATTGCCGGTTACCAACGCGCGCGGGAGGAGCGGAACATGGTTCAGCTCGAGAGGATCGTTGCCTCGTTCCGGATTCTCTCACCCCAACGTGGTTCTTGAAGCCGGGCACATTCCCTATTCCAGTTATTCTTTGATTGAGGACGGTCTGCTCGATCGGGAGGAGGCGCCGTCGGTTAGGCACCGTGTTTTTTCAGCTTCCCCGCATTGGCAAGGCTCAGTTCCATGATCTTTCGAGCCGGGAAGACCCCCAGAGCACCCCGATCGCACTCGAGCTCGTTGAATGCCTGGACGCCATCTTTTCCACAGGTGTTTGAATGAATGAGGAACGGGACAGGATGCCACGAGTGGCTCTTCAGGGCGCAGGGAGTCGAGTGGTCACCCGTAACAACCAGGACCTCCGGTTCGAGTTCAAGCAGCATGGGGAGGTTTGCGTCCACCTCTTCTATTATCTTGACCTTTCCCTCAATGTTACCGTCCTCACCGTACGAGTCGATCTTCTTGATGTGTATGAAGAAGAAGTCGTATCCGTTCTCATAGATGGAACGGATGGTCTCGAACTCTTCGGTCACGGTAAATCCTGTGTCGATGAGGTCCATCCCGCACAGCTTCGCCACTCCCCGGTAGAGCGGGTATGCAGCGATGGCAGCGGGGCGGAGATGAAATTTTTCCTGCATGGTCTCGATAACCGGTTTCCGGGAGATTCCTCTCATGAGCACCGTGTTGGCCTTCTTTTCATCGGAGAGGATTTCATTGGCTCGCTTGATAAACGTCGTGATGATCTTCGCCGTGCGATTGCCTTCGGGTTTGAGAGCGACGGGATTCAGCGGCTTCTTGCCTGTCAGCTGGGGATCTGTTTCATCAACTTCCGGTGACAAACTCTCGCCCCTCAACACCACCCCGAACCGGTACTCCCGTACCGGCATCACGAGTACCTCGACGCTGTCGATTTCTTTAATTTCCTTTTTCAGTTTGTTGCAGATGCGGATGCACTCCTGGTGAGGAATGCGGCCAGCCCTCCTGTCGGTGATAATCCCGGCGGCATTCATCGTTGCAAAGTTACCCCTGATGGCTACATCTTCGTCCCTGAGATCGAATCCAGTGCCGGTGATTTCGAGAACGCCACGCCCGACGTTATTCTCCGGAGCGAGGGGGTCGTACCCGAAGAGGGCGAAGTGGGCAGGACCGCTTCCTGGTGTGATGCCTTCGGAGATAGGCAGGCTCCTCCCGCAGAGCCCCTCCCTGGCAAGGGAATCCAAGTGGGGTGTATGGGCTGCCTCCAGAGCCGTTTTCGGAAAGTCTCTGTTCCTGATCCCACCGAGACCATCCAGTATGAGAAAGACGATCTTCGCTTCGTTCGGCCGTAGAAGGTGACGCAGCATCTATATCTCCTTTGCCAGAATTGTTGCTCGCTTGGCGCTGCCCCCGGGAAACTGGTGGCTGTGTAATTGGTCAAATGGTATATGGAAAGTGCGACCGGTGTCAAGAGACCGACAACTCCCGGACTCTCTGGCGGTTGGATGGATGGTTCAGAAACGGTGTGTTTATGCTCCCGAGTGATGTGTGTCGTTTCACGGATGGTGTGAAAAATTGGATAAGCGGCAGTTTGACATAAACGAGACTCTTTCATAATATTCTATCGTTGCCATGGTCTTTTCATACCGGGGAACGGGGGGATGATGATTGTTCGATTGAACGGCCCTCCGCGGAGAGAGTTGTTGATGAGGAATGCCGACGAAATAATCGTTGTTATAACGTGCCTCGTTCTTGCACTCCCCATATTCGGTTGCGAGGGAGGAAGGGAGGCCGTTGTTGCCGGAATCGACCCCATCACAAATGTGGCAACGGTGGAGAATAATGCCCAGTCGTTACAGGCCTGGATTGTCAACGAAGCGAGAGCAGATGTGCTCGTTCACATAGACACATCCGATGATATGGCAATATTCCGGGGTGAGCTCAGAGAGGGTGTGGAGAACGCGGCGGACCACCTGAAACGGAGGAACGTTGATGTCATAGACCGGATCGCTCCATTTCTCGAGCGCGGTGGGTTCATCAATCTCGGTTATCTGGCAGGTTTGTACAAAAGGGTGATCTGGGTAGTGCCGCTCAAGACATCGATCGGTGAAGCACAGTTCGAAGGATTGAAGAACTTCTTGATGTATCGCAGGGGATTTCAGCAATCGGATCTTGATGATCTGGCGATCACGGGAACGTCCGTCGAGGGAACATTCGCTGGCGTTCCACTGACCGTCACAAGCCTGAACGACCTTACCCTCGGGGAAGAGACGGCCATTCTTGATATCGATCTCTCCTTCTTCATGGGCTTGAAGGCCCAGGACCCGGCGCTACAGATTGGTACCAGATCCCTCCTCGAGTTTCTCAGAACAGTGAAGGACAAGCATCTCAGATCGAGCTTCGTATCCGTCGTTCTCTCCACGCAGAGGCAGAGCGTTCCGATGGATATGAGGTTCTTCGGAGATATCATCAGAGAGGCTCTCTCAGATCCCGGTAATCTGGGAGATCGCCCCCCCGAGAAATGGTCCACTGTTATTGCCGCCGAGGATTCACTGGTCAGCGGCAGGTATGGTGAAGCCGAGGATCTGTACGAGCTGCTGGTCCGAAACCATCCCCATGACCCCGGTCTTCGCTTTGCGCTCGCCATCACGCGGGGATACATGGAGAAAGGAAAACAGTGCCGGCAAGAGCTCCTCGCGGCGTACAGGCTTGACAAGGAATATATCAGAGGATTCTTCCAGCTGGCCAACGTCCTCGCTGTCAGGGGTAAGGTCTCGACAGGGCTGGAGATTCTCGAAACCCCGGAGCTGGCTACCCTCGTTACCTCCGTCGACCTTGATTACGGAAAGGGAGGATTCTACTTGAACGCCGGGCGTCCGGGCGATGCACTGAAGTATCTCGAGAAGACCGCCAGGATGAGGCCCAACGATTTTTTTCTGTACTCGCTCATCTACAAGGCAAACAGAGCTGTGGGGGATGAGAGGGGAATGATCGAATCGCTTGAAAAACTCCTGAAAATCGACGAGGTACGATTCGGTATGGAAATGCCGTGGGCTTACAAGGAGCTCGGCGATGTATACGAGGGAGAGAAACTCTACGGAAACGCTGCTGAGATGTACGAGCGGTATCTGAAGATCGTGCCAGACGATTCGAACGCCGCCGTCTTGAATGAAAAGATCAGGAAGTTTCGGGAAACCCGGCGATAATCCGCATTACCCCACACGTTTCTAACTGTCTTACCTGCCATGGCTTTCATGTAAGGTGTTGGAACAATTTGTGACTCTGTTCCGTAGTAATTATTGTTTGGGGGGCAATCAGATATATTGGGGGGCATCCTCATGAACAAGAAGAAAATGAGTAAGAAACGTATTGTCTGGATAGTCATCCTGATTGTCGTCGTCGGAGGAGTGTTCGCCGTGTGGCAGATGAGACGGGGTAACGGAGGGGCGAACAGCCTGGGACCTGTGGTCAAGGTTGAACGAGGAGACGTCATCGAAAAGGCGCTTGCGGTGGGATCGATCGTACCTCGGAACGAGGTGTCGATCAAATCGAAGGTCTCCGGGGTGGTGAAGAGGGTCTTCAAGGAACCGGGTGAGAAGGTGAGAGCCGGAGAGCCGATTCTCGAAATCCGTCCGGATCCTACCCCGCTCGAACTCGCCGAGGCGAAACGGACGATCGAAATGAACGAGATCGCGCTCCGCACTATCGAGAAGCATCTCGATCGGAGCAAGGAACTCCTCGCCCGAGGGCTCATCTCGAATACCGAGTACGAGCAGGTGGAGAAGGAGTACGAGCAGGCAGCGCTCACCCTCAAGATGAGCAGTGAACGCCTGGCACTGATCGAGAAGGGTAGTGTCAACATCGCGGGGAAACAGATCGAGGCCGTTATCAAGGCACCGATCAGTGGATCCATCCTGGAAAAGCACGTCAATCTCGGAGATCCGGTCGTTCCACTCACGTCATACCAGGCCGGCACCGTTCTGATGACGATCGCTGATATGGACAGCCTCGTTTTCAAGGGAACCGTTGACGAGATCGATGTGGGCAAGCTCAGTCTCCGTATGACGGTTGAGATCAAAGTCGGCGCCCTCCCCGATAAAACGATACCGGGGACCTTGGAGAAGATCTCACTGAAAGCGCAGGAAGA
>Ga0209635_10001486_pt1 | contig 17457 bp, 12 predicted proteins | sample DeeMarSWOR230_32_FD_187463 | JGI IMG/M metagenome (GOLD analysis project Ga0209635, IMG submission 187463) | Marine sediment microbial communities from White Oak River estuary, North Carolina - WOR-2-30_32 (SPAdes) (version 2) | ecosystem: Environmental > Aquatic > Marine > Intertidal zone >... | reverse complement strand
ATCAATTTTTTGATAATAAAAGTTAGTAATTTCTTCAAATATCTCTGCTTCAATTACATCATGAATCTTCTCCTGGAACTTTTTTTCCAGACCAATAATATATAAATCAACAATCTTAGGAAAAAATTCACTTATTTTTTGTTTTGAGAGGTTTTTTAAATTAATTTGGGTCTCTTTTTCTTTTACATCAAATTCCTCAATTTCAACTAAAACGTCATGCAATTTTTCTTCAATTAATTGTTTAAGCAGAGGTTGAACGAAATTTTTTAGATTTTGTAATACTTCTTTTCTTTCAAGGATGTTAATAAATTCTTCTCCTTGATATTCTTCAAAAATTTTGTTTAAATATAGAAGATAAATTAAATCAGAATAAAATCTAACTTTATTTTCTCCTAATGATTGAAAAAATTGATAAATTTCATCAAAATGAAATGTTAATATCTTCTCTTTTTTGTCTTTCTTCCTCTTGTTGATATATACTTCATTTAGACTTTTAATAAAAACAACTAACTCTTTAATTTCGCTCCATTTATCTAACGAGGTAGGAATCTGATTCAATTTGAAATTCAAATTCTTGATTTTATTAATTTCAACCCATAAACTTGTGGTGTCATTGTAAATAGTTTTAATTTCTTCAATCGATTCTTGTAATTCAGACCCTAGATGAGTCATTTCTCTTAAAAGATCTTCTATTTTTGACAATAGTTCATTTAATCCAACACTGTTTTTTGTAATTCTTTTAATATTTCTTATGTTTGAGCTTAGGTTCTGTAAATTATTCGTGAGGACTCTTAATTCCTCCATAATTTCACTTTTTAAATAATAATATTTTGATCCGTCAGTAGGAAGTAAATAATTTTTTGTAAAGTTTCTGATATTCTCTAAATAATTTGAATATTTATCAAGTAGTTCGGAAGAAATATGTAATTTCGTTCTTAAATATTCATTTATCTTGATATCATCAGTACCTTCAGATTTAAACTTGCTTAGTGTTTCTTTAATTTCTAAAATTTCATCCTTAGTAAAACCGTGAATTTCCCTTGTATCGTTAAAAGTATTGTTAGAAATATTCAACTTGAATCTACCCGTAATGAGCATATGAGTTTTCAATAATTAATAAACTTTCATTAAATAAATTCTTAATGATAAGAAAGTAGAGTATGTTAAATTTAAAATTGAAAAGTTTAAGAAATTATTCTCCTATTTCTTTGATCTCAATGAATTTTTCTTTTGCGCCTTCCTGAGTTATCGTCAATATATCAATTCCATTTCCACTCATTGCATCGCGGGCGATTGAATTTCTGATTGCTTTTTCCACGAGTTTTTCACCAGCCCCTGTAGTCATATCTGGTTTATATTCGGCTTCTAAAATACCTATAGACATCAACATTCCTGTTCCCGCAGTTGCATAATCATCAGGCATAAGACTTCCAAGAGCGTCTAATGTATAAAGTTTTGGACCATCTTTATCAACTCCAGCAACCACTAAATTTGTATACAAAGGCATCATTTTCCTCGAATATAAATAGTTAGATACTAATTTTGCCATACTTTTTGTAGAAATGCGTTCTCCTGTTTCTAGTTCATATAAATTCGCTTGGGCTCTTAAGATTCTAACAAGTATTTGAAAATCACCGATCAACCCATAAGCTGCTAAACCGATATATTCAGTAATCTTAAAGACTTTCTGAGTCGATTTATTTGTAACTGTATAACCCCATGTTGCTCTCCGATCGTTTCCAAGCACAACACTATCTTTACATTTAATTCCTACACCGCAAGCACCGGGAACTATAATTTGCTGAGACATTTTTCCAAAATCTAAAATATTGAATTATTTTGTATTTTTGATATAATAAATAATCAGATTTAATTAAAATTTTTCTTTTAATTTATAAAAATTTACCATTTTTCCCTACAAATACGCAATTTTTATTCTTATACAATTTATATCATTTTCGATATTTCAATTAGTCCTATGATCTATAGATTGAAATTAAATTTTAGTTTTTGATTTAATTATTTCTTAATTGATATGATCAGAAAACCAACAATATAAATTTGAATGGGGATGATTTTTTTTCATTAAAAATTTTTTAATTCGCCATTAAATCTCAATAAAACCTACATAAAAGAAGATTTAACCAATATTGATATCAGTATAATTTTGATTATATAAAAGTTAAATCATCTTTTTTGAATGATTGATGATTAAATGATCACATAATTTTTGTTGTAAACATATGTAGCCGATCACTTTTATCAATTATATTTTTCTTAATTCGCCAGTAAATTATAGCCAAACTAAGATAAAAGGCAAATTTATCAAATTTAATATTTGAATAATGGTGATACTAACAAAAACATTTCATATCTTCACTATGATCAACCATCCAATGATCATAAATGATGGATAATTTTTAACAACAAAAATTTTTTGTCGTGATTTTTTTTTCATTTAACTCTCGAAATTCTTCTGATTCGCCATAACATTTAAATAACTCTTCAGATATTATATTATCTAAGAAACTTTACTATTAACATCTAAAAAAATTAAAAACTTAAATTTTTAAAAATTTTAGTTAAAAAATTTGGAGGAATAAAAAATGGCTAAAAAGAAACATTCTTTCGCATGGAGCCCAATTCGTCGATTAATGAAACAACAAGGAGCTTCAATCGTCGCTCGAAATGCAGTTGATTTATTAATTGATCATTTAGAAAAAACCGCAACAGCTTTAACTGAACAAGCAAGAACTTTTACAATGCATGCGAATAGAAAGAAAATAACAAAGAACGACTTACTCCTTTCAATTAAATACAAATAAAGGAGTTTTTTGAGCTAAATATAAACTCTTTAATTTTTTTTTCTTATTTATTTAACTATTATAAAATTTGGTTCTCATATTCTTTTTTTAAAATAAGATATAAAAAAGGTATTTTCAATATCAAAATTTTAAATTACAATTAAGAAAGTGAAAAAAAATTAGTTAAAAATCCTAATTACAAAAATCTGAATTTAATTGTTCATTTATCGCTATTGCAGCACGCCTTCCGTCTGCCACAGCGGCCACTACGGTTCCAGCTCCTCGTACTATATCTCCACCAGCATATATATTTGATTGGCCTTCAATTAATTGTGTTTTCTCATCTACTTTGATCAATCCTTTTCCAAATTCTTTTTCCAAATATGCTCCGAGCTTTGATTCTATTTCTTGTCCAATAGCTATAATAACCGTATCAAACTCAATTTCGGTGGTTTTTGAATCGTCAAATTTAGGACAAAATTTTCCTTCCTTATCAAAGACAGATTTACAACATACAAAAGAAAGTTTATTCCCAGAAAGTCCATTGGGACCCCATGAATTAAGAATTTGAATACCTTTTGCCTTTAATTCCTCCTTCTCATTCTTTAAGCAAGGCATTTCGTCGTAGGATTCAAGACAAACCATAGTAACTTGCTCAGCACGGCACTTCAATGCAACATTAGCAGCATCGGTGGCCACACTACCACCTCCAATAACTACTATTTTTCCAGTCATATAATATTTTCTATTTTGCTTATATTCCTTGAGAAGTGATAAAGCATCAATAAAATTAATGCCATCCGTCCCTGGTAGCTGTAGTCTTCGACCAGAATATAATCCAGGTGCTAAAAACACCGCGTTATATTCCTTTGAAAGATCAGAAATCATTAAATTTTTACCAAGTTCTCTCTCAAATTTTAGATTAATATTTGGATATGATATAATTCCTTTAAGTTCTCTTCCTAAAACATCATCAGAAAGCCGAAAGGGCGGAATGAGTAAAGTAGGTACACCTCCAATTTTATTTTCTTTCTCGAAAATATCAATATTGTATCCCAATCGCACTAAAAAGTATGCACATGATAATCCTGCAGGTCCAGCACCAACTATCGCCACTTTTTTGCCGTTATTCTTTGAAACATTAAAGTCCCAACCTTTAGTATCTGCTTGTTTACATACCCATGCTTGAAGTTTTTTTATTCGAGTTGGTTCATCAGTATAATCAAGGTGATAACATTCTGATTCACATAAATTTTCTGCAGGACATACATGACCACAAATTTCTGCAAATGGATTCATTTCGCGCATGTGACGTACGGCACCCTCGTAGTTTCCCACTTCAATACGTCGAATGAAATTTAGCACATCTATCCCCGCAGGACATTTTTTCATGCATTTAGCATCTTCACACCACTGACATTCAAATGAAGCGCGTTTAGCGGTAGTCCCTGTAAGTTCTTCATTTATCGATGGCATGGGAATTTTAGGTTTTCCTTTTACATGATTAATATACTCTTTAGAGTAATTTCGCGGTAAATATGGTTTCATCTTTAAATCCTTTAGTATCATGTTAACAGCACCAACGGCTGAACTTGTAGCTGAAACAACGCCTTCACCCATAGTTGTAGAATCTCCAACACAGTAAAGGTTTTTAAATTCTGTTCGAGCGCCTAGTCGATTTAATATATGTTGTCCTAACATTTGTTTAGGACCACCAACATTTCCGAAATTTCTTAGAGTGAAACGCTCAGTGGTTCCAGGTGTAGCGACATCCAACGTTATGATATGATCTTTAATCCCTGGAAATTTAGTTTCTATAACATCAAGAACTTCATTAGCAAACTTTTCCTTCATTTTTTTATATTCTTCACTTTGATATCTTGGATCATCTGGTCGTGGCCAATCATAATCTCCAGTAGAACATAACACCGATATTGAATGAGTACCTTCTGGACAAATGGAAGGATCATCTATAGATGGAATATATAAAAAGTAATTATTTTTAGTTAATTCAGTTAGATCCCCTATTAGGACTTCAATGGCATTGGTATCTTCAGGCAAGACTTCCGCATCAACTCCCATTAATAATATCACACAGCTAAGAGTAGGTACAAAATTTTGCGCCCATTCCATCCTTTCCGGTGTAATATATTCTGGTTTAATGAGTTTTCCATAAAGATTCCATATAGTTGCATCAGAAATAACACGATCAGCACCAATTAGTGTTCCATCATCAAGCCGAACACCATATACCTTGCCATTATCTATTAGTATTTCTTTGACCATATGACGATATAATATCTGACCACCATTTTTTTCCATTCCTTTTTCTAGTTTATTTGGAAGCATTTGAGGAGACCCTGCTGGATAACAAGCACCTCCATAGAAAGTTTCCCAAACTATAGGTGCAGCTAATAATTGTGGTGTTTCCTCAATTGTGGTGCAATAGCATGTTGTTATGAGTAAATCAAATAAACCTTCAATTTCTGGGTCTTTTACATACAAATCAAGAATATCTTTCAAAGAACCATCCATATATTTTCTTAATCTCATTGTAACCATTGGATGTCTAAAAAACATCTTTAATGCCAATTTAAGTGGCATTGTGTCAGGAGGCATCGGCATAGGTGATTTCATAATGTCATCGTAAATCTTGCGCGTATGATCGTAAAATCCTTTTAATTGTTCTTCTTTTCCTGGAAATGCATCGCACAATTCCTTAAAAAAACAGTCGAAATCCTTCCAGAATGTAACAGATCTATCCCCAAAATGCATTCTATAATAACAATCATGTGGGATCATATCTATTTCCTCTTCTATTTCATTCATAACAAAACGATGCGGAGATGGACCTTTACCCCATCCAAATAACATAGCCGCACCAGCATCCATTGCAAAACCCTTACGTTTTACAGACGAACAAACACCTCCGGGAAGATAATGCTGTTCTACTACTAATACGCTCAAACTTTTATTTGCAAGCAATGCGCCTGCAGTAATACCACCGATACCTGCACCCACGACCACAACATCGTAAGAATCCTTAATTAATCCATTATTTATTATTTTCAATTAATTTCCTCTTTTTATAAAGTTCTATTACTATTTTGAAATCTATCTCTTTTTTTTCCGATTACTTACGGATAAATATATAAATTAAATTAGTAATCTTAAAAATATTTTTTAATAAATTCTAAGCGTTCCAATTGAGGATCTTCTCGGTTTTTCAGAATAAAATCCTCGTATTTCTTATAAAGACTAACCATATCTTCATATAATTTTGTATATTTATTATTTGGTTTTACTACAGTACTTTTTTGGAAATCTATGAACTTTTTAATAATCTCATCCCATGCTTTTTCTTTATTAATCAAATCATAATACGATTTGATGGCTCTGAATGCAGAACCTAAAGCTGCCGAATCTGTAAATTCGAACATCCGAACTTTAGTATTAAAAATGTTAGCCAATACCTGCAAAATATCTCTGTTTACAGACGCCCCTCCAGTCGCATAAATTTCAATAGGTTTTTCTCCAATCCATTCTGAATGTAATCTCATAGATAAGAATTGGGCTTCGATTATACCTCTTACATTTCCTTCCATATCGTTTTCATCAAAACCAAAGCGATGAACTTTAGGATTTAATACTAGTGGGACAATTTCTGGAAAAAAATAAGGTAACATTAATTTTCCATTATTTCCAGGTGGTGTTTTATTCAAAATTTCAGAAAATTTTTTCCAACTTAGTTTAAATTTGTTCTTTATTCTTTCTCTTGCTAAAGAACCATTTTTAAAGCATAATAAACTCATATAATCACCGGTTGGTGCTCCGAAAACATGACCTTCCCCGTTATAATCCAAAAATAATCTCTGTAAATAACCAAAATAGGTATCGCTTGTACCTAAACTAATTGCCACTTTCCCTTTTTCAGTTAACCCAACACCAATAAGGCTATTTGGATTATCACCAGACCAAGCTATTAGATTAGCATCAGGATTAAATCCATATTTTCTTACAAAATAAGTAGATATCTTTCCAATAATAGCATACGGCTCTGAAAGTGGAGGCAATTTTTGTTTTAAGTTAGGTGCAGTTGCTTCTAAAGCTTTATCGTCCCATTTTTTAGTTCTTATATTCATTAAATTCATTCCAGCACCATCACCGTGATCAATGGGCGCACTTTTTCCTAGTATAATTGAAGCCATAAATGAGCTAACTAGGTGAATGATTGAGGTTTGTATGTATAATTCAGGTTGAGTCTGGAAAAATTTTCTTATTTGTGGTCCGGAAAAACGCTCAATGGTATTAGAACCTAGTAGTTCTATTGTTGATTTTAATCCCCCTAATTTTTCACGAATTTCATCGCATTGTTTGTCTGTACTCGAATCCATCCAAATTGGACTTGTCTGACGAGTAAACGAGTTTTTTAATTGAGAAACTAATGTTTTACTTACATCTAATTGTTCAAGGTTTCTTAAAAAATCATTATTTAAATATACAGTTCCATGTTGTTGTCCTGAACCAGAAATTGCTTTAATTTCAAAAAAAGAAACCTTATTATCCTTCATTTTTTTAAATAGTAATTCTAAAGCCTCTACCCACATAAGAGGATATGAATGAATGACTTTCTCATTATCAAGGACCACAACTCCATTCTGTGTTTTATAGTGTGGTAATTCTTTATCAAAGCTGATGCTATTCCTATATACAACTTTGTTTAAATAATAATCAATTATAATCCCTGTCAAGCTTTGGGTTGAACAATCTAATCCAAGAAAAAGATCTTTCATTAAAGACAATATTTCTTTAATCTAAATGAATTTTATCTTCATTATGAAAACAAAAAGTGGATTATAATTCATTACCCTTAATTATTGAATTTTTAAAATAACTTTGACTACATTTTAAATTTAAAGAAATAAAGTAAATTTAAATTTGAAACCTATTGTTTTTACTAACTTTCATCTAAATTAATGCGGTTTCCTAACTTGTAATAATTAAAGTCGCCTCCTGTAGTCCATATAATCGGCTGTATTTTCCTCCAATCGAGCTTAACATTATCCTCTTCCTTAATAGTGTATTCTTGATTTACATAAGATTTAATTACTTTACCAATTATTCCTTCACCATCGCTATAGTCGAGGATTTCATGTACTTCACATTCTATATTTACTGGACATTCACGAATCATTGGAGCTGTTTTTAATTGTCCGTAAAAATTCTCAAAGAGGGAACTTTTATCAATATCCCGTCCAGATTTACTTCCACAAATATTTATTTTTTCTACTAGATCCTCTGAAGGAATATTTACACTAAACGTCATATTCTCATGAATTCCAATTGCTGTATAGCGTGTTGGAGATAAACTGAAGAAAATATATTTACCGAAATCAAACGGACAAGAATACCCTATAACTAAATAGTTCGGCTTGCCATGGACATTTGCACCCACCAAAATTACAGGTAAGGGACTTAAAAGGGTGCCCTCAATAATTTGCTTATTTAAGTTTGAATTTATCATTTATTTTTAAATTGAGTTTTATAAATATATTAATATATCCTAAAATAAATAGATGAAATTAACGAACTACAAATGAACTTCAAATAGATGCTTAATGCTTTTAAATTGTGTTCAAATCCTATATGTTGAACAAAAATCAAAAAAAAAATTACCAAAGCTCTGAAGTATCAGATGGCTCAGTAGTTTTGGGATGCTCAAATCCCTTTACTTTTCGATATCTTCGGTAAATAAGAATTATTGCTATATTAATTATGGCAATTGATCCTATTATTGTAAATAACACGATTAAAAGGAGTGAGGGATCAAATGTGGAAGATCACCATCCCCATTATCATCCCCGTTATCAACCCCATTACCATCTCCATTAATCTCTTGATAGCTATAAATATTCCCAGTTAAAACTGTACCAGAACTATCATATTCTATATCAATTTGATCAGATCCTGTTTATTGGCATTATGATAAATATAATTTTCTATAATCTGAGTATTATTACTTTGCGACCATAATCCAATACCATAATCTTGGCAATCATATATTTCATTTCCCTTTATTACATTATTACTTGAAAATTGAAACTTAATTCCGATTATACAATTTCGAATAGTATTATTTAAGATTCTATTATTTTCGGAAAACAAGAAATGAATATTTGTACAATTAACAATTGTATTATAAGAAATTGTATTATTATTTGAATAACTTAAGAAGATACCTGATTTATTCTGAAAATTATTATTTACGATTGAATTATTATGAGAATTGATTAAAAAGATTTCAGTATTACTAATACTACTATTTAATATTGACCCATTTGAAACATTACTAAATTTTCTAGCATGCGCTCAAAATTTTTTAGACTATGCTAAATGTGAAGTAAAATGGTTAGTAAATGAGGGAAAAATTTCTCCACCTTTAGCTGATATCTTGATTGAGAAAATATCTAAAATCCAAATCGATATGGGAATGGTAAATAATCCATCCAAATAGAGATATTTGTTTTAAAAAAGGAAATGAAAGTTTTTTGAATTCAATATCCTTATAATGAGATTTTGGAATTTAAATTAATACTTTGATAGTGGTATTTAATAAATTTTAATATGAAGAAATAGTAAGCAAAATGTATATTTTACATCAAAAATTATTTATAATATACCATTAAGAATTGAATCAAAAAAAAGATGACTGAAACTAACGATTTAATCATAAATGGAGAAACGAAAAGAATTTTGTTTCAATCTATGGAGCTAATCATGAATAACATTAAAGCTAACATTGATCATTTAGACAAGAATTTCAAATATACAAAAAAGTTTATTGACTTAGTACATGACGGTTTAGAAAATAAACGCAAATTCTTCTTATTGGCTTCTGGTAGAAGTGCCTTCATATTACAATGTTTTGCAACCAGATTGGTCCATTTGGGGGCAGAAGTATATATAGTAACAAACCTAGCGAGTATGCCTGCACTATCAAAGTCAGATATATTGATAGTTCTTTCAGGGTCTGGTACTACTGGCATAGTTGTTAGTCTATTGAATAATTATGTAAATACCGTAAAACCATATGGGATTGTTACAATTACTAGTCATCCTGAGACTGTTATCGGCAGGATTGGAGATATTACTATAAAACTCAAAGGTAGGACAAAACGGGACAAAGCTATTGGAGATACAGCAGTTTTGGCGCCTGAAGGAACTATGTTCGAAATTGCAGCATTTTGTTATTTAGATGCTATTATAGCAGAACTAGCAATAAAAATGGGTAAAACGGATAAAGATCTTCTAAGCAAACATTCACAAAGTACTTAAAATATATCTATTTTCTATATTATTATTTTGTTGAACCTTTATTCATTTATAGTGTTTTATTTTAATTCGATAAATAAAAATCTCCTAATTGGCGCACACTTTATATTACTATTGCCCCAATTTCATTTTTCAATAATGTTAATTGAAATTTCAAATCTTCAGATTAAAAATTAAATTAATATACGACTTATTTAATACATAATCATATGGAAAAATTTGAAAATTGGGCTAATATTTTAGCTATAATAAATATCACAATCTATTTTACAAATTTGATAATATCGATTTCTTTTGGTGCATATTGGTGGGGTTTGAATACAATTTTTACAATTTTTTCATCAATAGCACTATTTCTTAAACGGATTGGTCCAGCGACAGCATTTCAATTATTTAGTTGTTTTTTTTTTGGAGTTCCTATATTTATAAATTTTGGTGTTGCCATGGCTTTTAATGGTCTTACTTTTTGGGAAGTTTTTATCGAGAGTCCTCTATATGCTTGTGTACTTATTTCATTTCTTGGTTTTTGTGGAATTGCATTTAGCCTTCTGATACTAGAATATAAAAATTATAATGACAGAAAAAAATATAAGAATTATGTAAATTAACATGCGCCGATTTATAGTGTTTTTATTAGAATTTCGGTTCGATGAATAAAAATCTCCAAATCGGCGCACACTTTAAATAAGTAATGCTCCAATTGCCGCGCAAAATTCAGAGTTTTTTAAGAAGATCCCCTTTTTTTTATTAACTTTGCATATGAGAGAAAGGATTTTCCTTAAAATCTTATTTTCTTTTATGAAACCTCCACAGAAAACGATATTCTTTACATCATTATTATCCGCCATACTATTGGCAATTATTGCTAAATTTTCACCAATTAGGCAAATTATAGAATTTATAAAATCTTCTTGACTTAAAGATTTTATATTAAATTTCTCATTAATTTTACCTAATGATGCTGCCGTGAATTCCCTGAACAATAGACCAACTCTTTTATCATCTGGATGATAAATGTCTGAAACTTTTAAATCAACATTATATCTATTTCCTTTTTGTGCTATACTTATCGCTTTATAAAAATCATCCAAATCAAATATTGATTTTACTAAACCCATGAAAAAACCTCCTCCAAGTGCTGAACCTCCCAAATGCTTAATTGAATCATCTTTTAACACAATAGAAGTTCCTGTTCCTATAGTTATTATTAGTGAACGGGGAAGTTCTTTATTTTTTTCTAATTTATGGAGGATTTCGACACCTTTCACATTTGCTTCGAATTCATTTATTAGATTTGACTTATGGTTTTTTGAATATTCTGTATAAAGTTCAAAACTTCTTCCTCCAGTAAAATTGAATATATCAATTTGATCTCTCTTTGAATTTAGAAGAACTTTAATATCTTGTATACTGCTTTGAGTAGGAAAGGAGGTTAAAGTTAATTCATTTGTTTCTAAAAACACAATTTTCGAGAGACTTTGTCCCATATCAATACCAATTCTATCTGATGGAATTTCATTTATATTATCGCTTAAAATTATTTTTGGCATCCTACGTATCACTTAACTTAAAATTCAAACCTTTCATTATTTTATATTAATAATTTAATTAATGAATTTTGCCTAATGCTTTCATGTTAACTCAATCAAAATCAAAGAAAACCGAAGTAGTAATTAGTAAAGGTAATACTCCAAAAGAAAGCCTATTAAAGGGAATTGATATTCTTGGAGGAATTTCTAAATTCATTGATGAAGGTGACCACGTTTTTATTAAATTTAATTTACATTTACCTGGAGGATTTCCTACAAATACAAATTTGGATACTCTTCAAACTATTATTATTTCCTGTAAAAAGGCAGGCGCAAAGAAAGTTTATTTAGGTAGTTTTCCTTTTAAGGGCGTTTCAATTAAAAGTATTTCAGATTTATTATGTCTCAATGAATTTTTTCAGAGTAATGGAGCAGAATTAGCATTTCTAGATAATAGTGATATTTTTGAGAATAAGGAAATTAATCAAGATCAATTAAAAAAAATTAAATATAATTCACTAACAAATATTCAAATAAAAAACAATGAATTTCTTGTACCAAATGTAATTCTTAATTCAGATAAAGTTATATGTGTTAATCAAATTAATGTAGATCCCTTATTCAAGCTCAATTTGTCTTTATATAACCTCTATTCCATCATTCCTACAAAATATCAAGAAATTGGAAAAAAAAGTCGCGATACTAATGATTATATTTCAAGAGATCAATATAAAAGAGATTTAATTTCAAATATTTTTGAAATTTTCACAATTAAAAAACCTAATTTAGTAATAAATGATTTATATTATATATTAGAGGGAGCGGGACCTCATATTTACAAAGATTCTGAATTAAAAAAGACAGGTTTAATGATACTAGGAAATGATGCGATTTCTGTTGATGTTGTCACATTAAATGCTTTAAATCTTGATTTTAATGAGAATGAACTAATCCAACAGGCGTATAGTAAAAATATAATTATACCTAAAATTTCAACTATTAGAATTCTAGGGGAAAAACTTGAAGATATTAAGACTAACGTTAAATTGTGTGTTTCAAAAATTGATGATATTAGAGCAAGAAATGTTTCAATTAATTCCGGTAAATACTGTTCAGGATGTTTTAAACAAGCTTATCACTTATTAAACATCATGAAGACTTATATGGGTAAAGATCTAAAGTATAATATTGATAATTCTTTTATAGTTGGTGAAAATCCCCCCGAACCAGAAAAAGTTGGTAACTTTATTCTATTTGGAGATTGTGCAATAAATAGCACAAAAGATTATAGTTTTAAAAAAATAATTACAGAACAAAAAAAGGATATAATAGGAGAAACCAAACAAAAATTCAAGAAAGAATTGAAATTTAAAAAGAAAACAAAAGTTAAGGAAAAACCTAATAAAAATATTTTAGATTTACCTGGTTGTCCTCCTGATATATCTAATTGTTTAGAATTGATTTTGAAATATTATAAGAAAAAAAATGTTCCTAATTTAAACTTACTTAGAAATGTGAACAAACTTTGGATTACGGGGGAATCTATCAATAAACTAAAGATCTGGGAGGCGCTCTAGTTAATTGATTAATGAAGGATTTAAGAAAAACTGGTTAAAAATATTAAATTTTAATAAGAACAGAGAAATATTAGAGGATCATGAAAAATTAAAGGAATTTGTGCGAATCCCATTAAGTCCCTTGACTTTAAATGCTAATATTTTATATAATTTTTTTGAGCTACTTTATCCGAAATTTATAAATGACCAGCAAAATATACTCGACATTATCATATCCACCGCGGAAAAAAAAGATAAAATATTGGGTTTATACCTATATAGAACCAAGAAAGCAGGAGTCCATCAAACTTTAGAACCATTACCCGATGGATTAATTCGAATAAAAAGTCTAGAAATTGAAAAATTGGATGATATATTTAACAAAATCCAAACCCAATTATTAAAAGAAAAAGGGATTCGAATATCGTCAATTCGGTTATTTAAGAAAGAAGCTATTGAATTAATTAATAAACATTGCGAAAGAATCGAGGAAATCACTATTTATGAATTCTTAAAGAGACTTATGGATTTAATTCAAAAATTATTTCAACAAGACTTATTTTTAATTTATCCTGAGCCAATTATTTTTGAATTTTTTAGAAGTGGGATAAAACTTTTAAGTAAAATACAACTTAAAAATTTTTTCAAATTCATTGAAGAAATTTTACCTGAATTTAATATATCTTTATTAATAAATGGAAATAAAATAAAAATAGTAATTCTTTTACAAAAAACCAGTTTAAAATCTAAAGAATCAAAGTTAACTATAAAATTCTTTATACCCGATGAATTAAGGGTTGAAATCGATGATTCAAACATACTTAACAATTTACGTACAATTCAAGATAAATTAAAAACAAAAAAAGCATATTATTTAAGTCAAAATGATATTATCTCAATTATTTCAGACTTTTTCGAGCTAGCAATTCCAATAAAAAAAGAAAACCTGAAATTTCTACTTCAAAAAACTCTATTTGGTTACCGTAGTTTTGAAAATCATTGGAATATGGTTCCACGCCCTAAAATTTACAATACTTTCTTAAGATTTTTAATTAGACTTTTTGGGTTTAATATAAATCTTAAAAAACTTTCACATTGGGCAATACCTGATTTAATCTTTAATTATCTTGATTTTTATTTTGGCTTAAATTCTCGAATTCTATTAATTATTACAGATTTAGAGAACAAAAAAAAAGAAAAAATCTCTCGAGAACGGCTTTCCAAGAATATTTGCAAACACTCGTTTTTGTTAGAATTTGAAGAAAGTACTCTAACAAAAATTAGCAGAATTAATAAGGAACAACTTTTTTCAAAAGCTTTTGATTCATTATTTTCAATAAAAGTGAAAATAACTGATAATTATGGTCCAATATCAGCTATAATTATTGTTGATAAATTTTTATTAAAAAATATATTAAACAACTTTATTTTTGAGCATTCAAAATTTTCTTTTTTCCCTCGATTCAAAACTTTGAAGTTATTAAAGGATGATAGATATTTAACAATTTTTCCAGAATTTCCATTTTATAAATTAATTAAGAGAAAAAAATCAATTTCATTATTGAGACTTCTCTTACCCATTTTGATTGATAAACATGAGTTTTAATGAATTTTTATAAGAAATACTTGAATTGGAAACTTAATAGATGAATAATATATTTTTTACTTTATAAAACCCTTAGCAACTAATAATTCTGCATTTAAAATTGCTCCGCCTGCAGCACCTCTTATAGTATTGTGGCTTAATGATACAAATTTATAATCAAAAATGTTATCTTTTCTAAGCCTACCCACTGTAACTGCCATTCCTTTATCACTATCTCTATCTTTTTTTGGTTGTGGTCTATCTACATTTTCTAAATAAATTATTGGCTGATTAGGGGCAAAAGGTAAATCTAGATCTTGGGGTAAAGATTTAAAGGCTTTCCAAATCTCAATTATTACTTCTTTTGATGGTATCTTATCTTTAAATTTTACATGTACACTAGCAGTATGCCCATCCGATACTGGAACTCTTGTACATGTTGCACTTATTTGGATATTTTCATAATTTTCAATTCCATCTTTTCCAATTTTTCCGAGAATTTTTAATGGTTCTTCTTCTGTTTTTTCTTCTTCACCTTCAATATATGGGATAATATTATCAACAATGTTTAAAGAGGGAACACCGGGATAACCAGCGCCAGAAACGGCTTGCAAAGTCGTTATAATTAATTTCTCAACCTTATAACCTGCTTGATCTAAAGCATAAATTGGTGTAAGATAACTCTGAAGTGAACAATTAGGTTTTACAACGATAAATCCCTTTGTAAAACCGTTACTTTTTTGTTGAAGTGGTATGACATTTACATGTTCGTGGTTAATTTCACCAATAATCATAGGTACATCAGGAGTCCAACGATGAGCCGAATTATTGCTAATGAGAGGAAACCCCTTTTTAGCATAACTATATTCTAATTCTTTTATCTGTTTTTTTGTAGGCATATTAATAGCAGAAAAAACAAAGTTAAGATTTTCTGGTATTTTTTCGAAATCCTGAACATCTCTTACCATTAAATCTTTAATCTTATTAGGAATTGGAATTGACATTTGCCATTTGTCTTTAACTGCTTCTAAATAAGATTTTCCGGCTGATCTCGGAGATGCTGCAACATCTACGATTTCAAACCACGGATGATCTTGTAAAAGATTAATATAATTTTGTCCAACGGTTCCTGTAGCACCCAAAATACCAACATTATACTTTTTCATCAGAAAACCCATAGAAATTTGCTTAATTTTTAATATTGAATATAATTCTTAATTTTTAAATTATAATCAATTTCAATTTATAACTTTTTCCCCTTAATTGATTCAAATTTTGTTTAATCTTTGAAATTTCTATTTAATATTAATTTAGATTCTTAGATTAATGTTCACAGAATAAATCATTATACAAGTCTATCCCTTCTCCAATCAGCATTATCGCTAGTTTTTAGATACCATCTTAATAATTTCTCTTTTAATTCTGTTTTAATCTTATCATGGCTAGATGAATCAATTAAATTTTTCAGTTCCCTTGGATCATTTTTGATATTATATAGTTCTTCTTTTCCAGCATCCCTAATAATAAGTTTCCACATATTAGTCCTTATCATAGAAGATCTTGCTACAGTAGACTGATTGTCTTTAGGGATATTTGTCTTATCATAATAAATACCCCATCCAAAGGCATCTGGATCTTGTATGACTGGCTCAAAACATTGTGGTTCACGTGCATTATAGCCGCCCTCTGCAAATACAGCATCTCTATGTGTTTTTAATTTACCTTTTATAAGAGGTATTAAACTTTTTCCAAAATGGGTATACTTTGTTTCTACATCTGCGATTTCCATAATTGTAGGAAAAATATCAATCGATTCTATCAATTGATCAAAAATTAGATTTGTTTGGTGATTTTTTGGTATTTTTATAACTAAAGGAATATTGATAAGACAATCTTGGAAAGCATTTGGCCATTTTTCTGTTAATCCATAATTCCCTTCATAATCTCCATGATCAGCAAAAAACAAAATTGCACTAGTTTCATATTCTCCAACTTCTTTCAATTTTTTAATAATTTGTCCGAATTGATAATCTACTCTTGTTATCATTCCATAATATGTTGCAATAATTTCTCTAAAATCAGTTTCATGTAATTTATCTAATCCATATCTTTTATGCATTAATTGCATAAATAAAGGTTTATCCTCTAATATAGCAGGAATTGGTGAGGGTACTTGATCTCTATTATACATTGAAAAATAAGGTTCTTCTACGGTATATGGCGGATGAGGAAAACTAAGTCCTATATATAAGCAAAATGGTTTTATAGGATTATCTTCCAAATAATCAATAGCTTTTTTAATTACAAAAAAGTCTGTATCTTTTGCCTGATCTTGAGTTCTCTCTCCAAAGTAAAAAGATTTTCTTAATAAATGTTTAATAGGAAAAGGATTAGATTTAATATTAAGAGGATATTTAACACGTGGTCTATGGGTAACACTAACTTTAAAAGCATTCTTTGAAAATGCATCATTTCTCCCAATATACATCACTTCATATCCTTTATTCTTAAGAAATTTAAATAAGTTTTCTTCATGAGACTGAATTAATTGATATAAACTTCTGTGCCCACTTGAATGAACATATTGCCCTGTAAATATAGCAATTCGCGAAGGGACACATACAGGGCTTACAGTGAAACAATTTGTAAAA
>Ga0209635_10001482_pt1 | contig 17472 bp, 4 predicted proteins | sample DeeMarSWOR230_32_FD_187463 | JGI IMG/M metagenome (GOLD analysis project Ga0209635, IMG submission 187463) | Marine sediment microbial communities from White Oak River estuary, North Carolina - WOR-2-30_32 (SPAdes) (version 2) | ecosystem: Environmental > Aquatic > Marine > Intertidal zone >... | reverse complement strand
ACATCCTCCCAAGCTTTGTCATATTCTCCCTTAATGCAATAGATAACCCCCCGACCGTAAAAAGCTTTAGCATACCTTGTGTTTTCCACAAGGGCCTTGTTGAAATCTGAGACGGCCTTGTCATATTCGCCTTTCTTGCCGCAGGCGACCCCCCGGAAGTAGTAGGATTCAGCATACCTTGAATTTATCTTAAGGGCCTCGGTAAAGTCTGAGATAGCCCTGTCATATTCGCCTTTCTTGGTGTAGGTAGCCCCACGTAAACAATAGGCTTCAGCATACCTTGGGTTTATCTCAAGGGCATTGGTGTAATCTGAGATGGCCCTGTCATATTCGCCTTTCTCGTTATAGATGCCCGCACGATTGTGATAGGCTTTAGCATGCCCTGGGTTTATCTTAAGGGCCTTGGTCAAGTCTGAGATGGCCCTGTCATATTCGCTTTTCTCGGCGTAGGCAAGCCCCCGGAGATAGTAGGCCACAGCATACCTTGGATTTATCTCAAGGGCCTTGTTGAAGTCTAAGATGGCCTGGTCATATTGGCTTTTAGCAACGCAATAGGTAGCTCCACGTAAGCAGTAGGCTTCAGCATACCTTGGATTTGTCTCAATGGCTTTGGTGTAATCTGAGATGGCCCTGTCGTGGTCACCTTTAGCACCGTAAGTATTTCCACGATCGAAGTAGTCAATGGATTTGTCTTGACATCCTGCCAAAAAAAGGCAAACAACCATGCCCGACCACAATAGTATCCACTTCAATGTTTCTTTATTTTTAACACGCATCATAAATAACCTTAATTTCCCGTAGCTCTATACTATCACATTTATCTGATTTTTTCATCACTCAAATTAGAAATCCTGTCTGCAGGTTAGACCCGCTCAGGATTTTCTGCAGGACAATTATGAGAGCGGTTTTAGTGTTCGAAAATGGCAAAAGTCAAGCCAAAAGGATATCCTAAAAAAGTCTGGGAAACTTAACACGAATTGGAGTAATAAAGAAAGGCTCTTCATTTCTTGCCATCACAGCACCCAAGCCCAGCAGTAAGAGCGTAGGGGGCTTAAAGCTCCCAATACTTACTCTTAAGCGGCAGCATCCACCCCGATTCATATATTTTGGAGATATGCGAGCTAATTAACCAACATTTTAAGTTGCAGAAAATTCTCAAAAAAAAGTTGTTTTTTCCGTAAGGTAATATACAATCCGGAGTGAGATATACATCTACGGATACGGGGTACACAAACACAAGCCGTAATCACTGCGTATAAGGAGTTAAACAAAAGGAAGACGAAAAATGTGTCTTACCGCTTTTCAACAATTGTTCTGTTGGGCCAATTATTCTACAACGACAAAAAAGCCTGTTGATGTGAAGATAAAAGGTGATGAGCTAATTGAAACGGCTGCAAAATAAGGAATACGAAAAACCATAGGAGTAAGGGATAAAACTTGGGAATTACAGAACTTCAATAGATAAGTTTTCTTGTGGAGACTTTGAATATAGATTTTGTGAATATATTCTTCGGAGGTAATTTGTAAAAGAGAGATTTTGGTAAATTCGTAAATTCTAACCTGAAGATTCGTTATCGAGGTCTCGATGGACGAATTTTTTAGAAAGGGAAGAAAAAATGAAAGTGTACAACAGCATTATAGGCGATCAAAAAAACATTATATTTTGCTGCACGGCAATTATGGTTCTTTTTTGTGCTGATAGAATTGCAATTGGAACGCAATTAACATCTTATGTTGTAACTTCAGGCTCAAATTATCGTTCGATGAGCAACAGTTATGGAAGCAGCAGTACATTACAGATGGGGCAAAATGATGTTCCGGGGGGTTCCAATCGTTTTGAGCGAGGATATGCAGTTTTTGACCTTCGTAGCCTTCCTGCAAATGCCAACATCTCACAAGTTCGTCTTCGATTTGATTGTACATGGGTAGACACTACAGATCCTTTAGGTGATATGTTTTATGCTGAAATTGGACCACTAACAGTTAATAAAGCAACGTGGGATAGTTCCACTAGTCAAGACCGCTGGAGAACCAGTTACAGCAACTACAGTGGTTTTTATAAAAAGCAGCTTTTTTCAACAAACACGTATAATGATGTTTATCTTTATTTAGACTCAACTGCTCGTTCAAGAATTGAGTCAAAAGCTGGCGATTACGTAGTATTTCACTTTAGATTGGCAACCCAATATGAGTCCGGTGTAACTGATGGCTGGAACGGTGATGCTTATCATGATTCCAGTGTAGTGCCTGATTGGGCGCGAATTGATTATGGGTGGGATATTTTTGATGTCGAAAACACAATAGACGACGATTGGCTTGCTGTATTCAGCGACCTTCGTCTTTACATCGAATACACAGTACCAATTCTACCAGAGTTAAGTAATCCAACCATGAATACTTTTAATGGCAATCCTGAAACCGATTTTTACTATTTTGTAAATTACTATCACGCTGGTGGTGAGGCTCCATCAATAAAACAGGTTTATATTGATAATGATTCAGGTCACAATATGAGTCTGGTCTCAGGTTCTTCTTCCAATGGTACATACCGTTATGGCCCTAAAAACTTAAGTCCGGGTGACCACACTTGTTTTTTCTATTATATTGATCAAAGTGGTCATAAAGTATTCTCACCGAGTAGTGGAAAATGGACTATGCCATTTGTAGGCCCCTATAAAGCTACTAATCCCAGTCCAAGTAATGGAGCCACAAATCAGTCCATTAATACTGATGTGAGTTGGTCTAACGGCGGCGGGGCAACCAGTTATGATGTTTACTTCGGCACTGACCCCACACCCGACAGTGGAGAATACAAAGGCAATCGAACTTCTACAAGTTATAATCCCGGCACACTGGCCTACAGCACAACTTATTACTGGCGTATTGATGCCAATAAAGCCGGTTATGACACAACCACTGGTAATATCTGGCACTTTACAACAAAGGCTCCCGCCGGAAGCCTTCGTGTTACGCTTAGTCCATCCGGAGCGGTTTCAGCCGGAGCTCAGTGGAATGTTGACGGTGGTGGCTGGCAGAATAGCGGAGCTACTGTTACAGGTTTATCGATTGGTTCACACACAGTGAACTACAAGTCGATAACCGGCTGGAATGCGCCCCCAAGTGAATCGGTAACTATAAACAATGACCAGACAACTTCTATCAGCCGAAACTACCTCCAACTAACCGGAAGCCTTCAGGTTACGCTTGGTCCATCCGGAGCGGTTTCAGCTGGAGCTCAGTGGAATGTTGACGCTGGTGGCTGGCAGAATAGCGGAGCTACAGTTACAGGTTTATCGCTTGGTTACCACACAGTGAATTACAAATCGATAACCGGATGGAATGCGCCCCCAAGTGAATCGGTCGGTATAAACAATGGCCAGACAACTTCTATAAGCCGAAACTACACCCAACAAACTCCTGGTTCGTTGCAGTTTAAGTCCTCGACGTACACGGTGGCAGAGAATGGCGGAAGCATCCGCATTTACGTCATTCGGACCGGTGGTTCTTCTGGATCTGCGAGTGTGAACTATTCCACGGCTAACGGGACAGCAGAGGCTGGTTCGGATTACACGGCGAATTCCGGAACATTGAGTTGGTCGGATGGTGATGCAGCGGACAAGTATTTTGATGTTGCCATCACCGACGACAGCACGCCCGAGAAGAATGAGACTTTCATGCTGAATCTGAGCGGTGAGATCGGAGCAAGCATGGGTACCCCGAGCACTGCGACAGTAATCATTTACGATAACGACGGCTTGTTGTGTGATTTCTGTGGGCCGCCTGGATCTGAACAGCCTGACGGCTATGTGGATTATTGGGACCTTTTGTATTTTTCACAGCGCTGGCATACCGACCCGAGTGATACAAACTGGGATCCAAGGTGTGACATGTCAGGACCCAACGGTGACCCGGATGGTTACATAGATTATTGGGACTTACTAGCTTTTGCACAACAATGGCACAAGGGCGAGCCACCATAAATAGGAAATATGTGTTGACTTAACATAATAAAATGCTATATGAAAGTGCTTGGAGGTCTTTAGAGATCATCGGCACGAAGGCCAAGAATGAGATTCTTGTAAGTACAATCCGTTTTTAGAACACAGACTTATTGAGCCGAGCCGTAAAAGCGTAGAAGGCTCAAAGCTCCCGAAATTTACTTTACAGCAGCATAACCGGCCCGGATTTGTATATTGAGGAGATAAACGGCTAATTAACCAACATTTTAAGTTGCAGAAAATCCTCAAAAAAAAGTTGCTTATTCCGTAATGTCATATATAATTCGTGGTGAGATATGCATCTATAGGCACAGGGTACACAGACACAAGCCGTAATCATTGCGTAAAAGGAGTAAAGCAAAATGAAGATGATTTGGAGTAATGTGTCTTTTTCTTCAACAATCGAAAAGAGAGAAACTATAAAAAATCTTTTATGGCCTTATAGGAGGGGACTATTATGAAGAGGATATTTTCTCTGAGATTTAGTGAGCGTAGCGAATCTACACAAGTTGTACTTAAAAGATGTAACGTGATAACAACTATTAAATCACATCTAAAAAAATGGTTTTTGGTGGTCATGGGAATCGTATTGGCCAGTAGTTCAATATCTCCTAAGAGTTGTATTGGTGCTTATTTACAGGACTGCAATGATAATCCTGTTTATAGTCCCCGTGGGTATCCTGTCATTAGCAATATTACATTATCAGGAGCACCAGACGGGGCTAAAATAACAAGCGTAGATGTTCGCTTTAAGTTAGAGGGATGGCGCTTGAAAGCGGGCCTGCAGTACGACAACGAATATTATATCATTTATTTCCCTGAGAACCCTAAAAGCATATATAGAGGACCTTATGTCGAAGATGAAATAAAAGACATTACTGCCTTTAACAATAAAAACCCGAATAACAAGTGGTTTCTGCATGCCGCATCCTTCCCACTGGATCCAGTTGTGAGACCGCCTATGACGATTAAAGAATGGTGTATTAAAGTGCATTATAGGAATTCATATCCGCCAGCTATCAGAGTATCTCCTATGAGCCACGATTTTGGTGATATAAGAGTAGGAGGGACCTCAGATCCTTTAGAAATAACTATATCAAATACCGGAGAGCAAGATCTTCACATCTCAGATGTAGCGCTTACTGATGATACTAATTTTACCTTAGATGTTAACGGAGGCTCAAATCCTTTGGGTAGCACAAATCCAACACTGAAAGAAGATCGCAGTGGGACGGTTACAGTCACATTCAATCCAAAAGTCGAAGATACATTTCATGAAAACCTTAAAATATTTTCAAATGATCCAGACAGTGAAACTGTTACGATTTCTCTCAATGGTGAGGCAGAATATCCAAAAACAATCTATGTAGATGCTCAGGCTACAGGTTCGAGCGATGGCTCTTCTTGGTCCAATGCTTATAGATTCTTGCAAGATGCCCTGGATGCCGCTCTGGCCGGGGATCAAATTAGGGTAGCTGAGGGTGTTTATAGGCCAGATACAAATATCGTGAATCCGAACGGCACTGGCGATAGGGAGGCCACATTTCAGCTTGTAAATAGCGTCGCTATTAAAGGTGGCTATGCGGGTTTCGGCAAGCCAAATCCGGATATGCGAGATTTCGATGAGTATGAAACTATCTTGAGTGGTGATCTCAACGGCAACGATGTTGAAGTTACTGAGCCTCGTGACTTATTGAATGAGCCAACACGTGCCGAAAACAGCACTCGTGTTGTGACCGGTAGCGGGACTGACGCGAGCGCGGTCCTCGATGGCTTTACAATAACAGGGGCATGTGACTGCGGGATGTACAACTTCAATGGTAATCTCACTGTAACGAACTGCACTTTTACTCTGAACGCTGCTGGAGCAGGTGGTGGGATATGGAATGAAATGGGTAATCCAACCATGATCGATTGCAGTTTCGTAGGCAACTCGGTCTCTGATTCAGGTGGCGGCATGGGAAATAGGGAAGGCAGCCCGATACTGATCAATTGCATTTTCCGCGGGAACTTCGCAAACGGGGGTGGTGGGATGTTAAACATCTATGGTGGCGAGTCGACGCTGACTAACTGTTTTTTTAGCGAGAATACGGCTGTCGCCAACGGAGGGGCAATCAAATGCTTTGAAGCTAATTCGACTTTGATCAACTGCACTTTTGTTGCGAATTCAGCAACGAATGGCAACGCTCTGGCCTGCGATTCTGTTCAACAGAGCCATCCGAGTAATGTTAAACTTGCCAGTTGTATCCTATGGGACGGGGGCAGTGAAATCTGGAATAACGACACTTCGACGATAACAATAACCTATAGCGATGTCCAGGGCGGGTGGACCGGCATGGGCAACATCGATGCTGATCCGCTATTTATTAATCCCATCAATAGTGATTATCACCTCCAACCAAGTTCACCATGTATCGATGCCGGTGATAATAGTGCTGTACCGGCAGGTATCACCACCGACCTTGATGGTAAACCGCGCTTCAGAGATGATCCAGACACCGCTGACACTGGCAACGGCACACCACCGCTTGTGGATATGGGTGCCTATGAATTCCAGGGAATAAGCTTAATCACCGGTGATTTTTGCGGTGATAATTCTGACCAGCCTGACGGCTATGTGGATTATTGGGATCTATTGTATTTTGCTCAGCGCTGGCATACCCACCTTGGCGATCCTCTCTGGGACCCAAGGTGTGACTTAGACAAAGAAGATAACTATGTGGACTATTGGGACTTATTGGTCTTTGCACAAAATTGGCACAACGGCGAGCCACCATAAATAAGCTTATTTGGCTTTGTGGAAGGGGACTGTTAGTAACAGATACTGTAAAACTTTCAGCTATGCTCGGATTATTCTCGTTGTTTTGTGGCTGGGCATAAAATGCAAAATCTTAAGTGGCACGTGGTAAAAATGGTTGAAAACAGTAAGAAAAATGGTGGCGCTTGGTTTTAAGCCGAGAATTTTTGAAAGTGGAGAAGAAAAATGAGAAGCGAACGTAAAAAGCCGAACCTTTTGGTTATGGTAATGAAAACTCATTTTGTCTTTTTTCTTATCTTTTTTCCGCTAATACGACCGACTTCAGCTTATGGCAACCTCGCCAAGAATCCTTCTATGGAGGGCAGTTTCATCCCTCAGGGCTCCTTGGGCGATGTGGGGGAAGACTGGACCGGGTGGGAGCAGCTGAGGGGGACGTACGACCTGAAAGGTGAATTCTCCGAGGGCGACGTCGCACACGATGGCAGTAAGAGCCAGAAGATTACGTGGGATAATCCATCCCCCAGTTGGCCCAAAGGTGAAGCTTCGTTTGGCAATGATGGCATATACCAGCAGATCGACTCCCTCCAGTCAGGAAAGATCTACCGGGCGTCATTCTGGTTCAAAGGCAGTATGGGGGGGGAATTCCCCATCGAGGGGAGTGCTTGGTTCTCTCTCTTTGGAGCGATCGGTGCAGATCCTGAGGGTGGGACCAACCCTAGCGCAGTCCCCCACTGGAACTGGACTTGGGTTTCTGAATCTTGGCAGCCGTACGAGGCGCCCGATTCTCCGTGGTATAATCTCAGCGTGCCCTTTTCGCCTAACGGCAGCACAGCGAGCATCTTTATCAGAATGTATGGTGATGCATCCGATTACATCTATTTCTACGATATTGAGTTGGGGTACATCTACACCCCACTTCCGTGGCATCTTCATTGCTACATAGATGACGTAGTCGTTGAGTCGGTGGAGATAGGCACGAGCAGCAACGTGGAGGCAACATCACCCGTACCGGCCAATGGAGTTGGTTACAGCAAAGTTACAATTACGTTTGTGGACGCGAGTGGAATCCCTCTCGAGGGTGTTCCAGCCTCCAAGATAACCGTTCATTGCACCGGCAATGGCAACACGATAGTCGGCCCGGACGCGGCGACAGATGCAAACGGACAGACTATGGCCCGCATTACCAGCACTGTGGCGGAGACTAAAACAGTAAGTGTGACGGTTTTTGGTACGGTTTTGTCCGACACAGCCGTCGTCGAATTTACTGGGGGGCCTTTCGGGCCCATCTGGTACGTCGATGCCGATGCGACAGGAGCGAATGACGGTTCGAGTTGGGCCGATGCCTTCAATAATCTTCAGGACGCCTTAACAGCGGCCTCCGCCGGAGAGGAAATCCGTGTTGCCCAGGGCAGCTACAAGCCTGACCAGGGGATATGGGTTGTACCAGGCAGAAGGCAAGCAAGTTTCCAACTCATCAGTGGCGTTACTATCAAGGGTGGCTACGCAGGTTTTGGTGAATCAGATCCGGATGCACGAGATGTCAACCTGTACAAATCCATCCTTAGTGGTGACCTCAACGGAGACGATGGTCAGAACTTCGCAAACAACGACGAGAACAGCTACCATGTGCTGGTAACCGGTAGTGGAACCGACGAAACGGCTGTCCTAGACGGATTCACCATTACCGCCGGAAATGCCAACGGAACCTCGGACCCGAACGATGAACATGGAGGCGGGCTGTTTAACGAAATCAACAGCAGCCCGACAATTATCAATTGCACCTTCTTTGCCAATTCAGCGCTTAAATATGGCGGCGGCATGACCAGCGACGTCAACAGCAGTCCAACTGTGACAAACTGCACATTCAGCAATAACTCAGCCGAATTCAGCGGCGGGATGCACAGCGACGTTAACAGTAGATCGATAGTGATTAACTGCACCTTTACCGACAACAGAGCAAGAAGTGATGGTGGCGGATTTTATAATTACGTGGGCAGACCATATCTGTTTAATTGCACATTCACGAACAACCGGGCAGAGCGTTATGGCGGTGGGATATTGAATTTCAAGGGCGACCTTAGTATGGTTAATTGCGTGATAAGTGGGAACTCGGCAGTAGCATATGGTGGAGGTATGTTTAACTGGGACGATAGTAACTCGACCCTGACCAACTGTCTTTTCAGTGGGAACGCAGTACAAAACTTCTATGGGGGAGGTATATTCGACTGGCACAACAGCGGCAGCCTAACGGTGACCAACTGTACTTTCAGTGGCAACTCGGCGGTCGATGGAAACGCTCTTGCCTGCGATTCCTATCAGCAGCAGAAGCCGAGTGATGTTAAGCTCGCTAGCTGCATCCTCTGGGACGAAGACAATGAAATACGTAACGACGACAACTCGACGATTACGGTCACCTACAGCGATATTCAGGGCGGTTGGTCAGGCGAGGGCAATATAAATACCGACCCGTCTTTTGTGAATCCAGGCCACTGGGATGATAAGGGTACTCAGAACGACCCGACGGACGATTTTTGGGTTGATGGAGATTACAATCTGCTGTCCTCTTCGCTCTGCATCGACGCCGGTGACAATACCGCAGTTCCGCCCGATGCTAATGACATTGATGGCGATGGTAATAAAACCGAGCCGATACCAGTGGATCTTGATGGAAAACCACGCTTCAGCGATGATCCGGAGACTGACGACACTGGCAACGGCACGCCACCCATTGTGGATATGGGTGCATATGAATTCCAGGGAATAAGCTTAATTACCGGTGATTTCTGTGGAGAAGGTTCTGACCAGCCTGACGGCTATGTGGATTATTGGGATCTGTTGTATTTTGCTCAGCGCTGGCATAGCAGTCCGAGCGATACTACGAATTGGGACCCAAGGTGCGACTTAGACAAAGAAGATAACTATGTGGACTATTGGGACTTACTGGTCTTTGCACAACAATGGCACAAAGGGCAAAAACCGTAAAATGGGTAAATGAATGGCCTTGTTGCCCAAACAAATAGGAAGCTGAGCTAACCTGCGCAACAAGTGAATACAATTGGGTTGTGTGCGAAGGTAGGGACTGTGGTATGCTGCAAGACGGATTTTCCAAAGAAGCCACTTTGTCACTGCTTGACTTACATCCGCCAAAGCCATGCAAAACAATGCTGTTCTTTTTCCAGTCTGACTAAAAAAATTTTATTAAAATTGGGTTTTTCTGCTTGACAGGCTTAAGAAATGACTATAGCTTGCTTTTTTAATTTTCATTTTTTCGGTCCGAGGAAACCGTAGGATTTTTCCCCAAAAGTGCAAGGGATGCACACCAAGCGAGTGTAGGTAGGTCTCGAGTGGTTATCAGTGAGCGTCTTCGTCGCGTGTGGTATTTGCGTGGCGAGGGGCAACGGGAGAGTTGGATGCTCAAACGACCGATAATACATGAACCACGCCTCTGGCTCAAGTGGAGCGTTCTGTTAATCTTGTGGTCTTTGTTTGTTTTAATATTAGGAATTGTAATTTTCGGTGGAAACAATGAGTTAAGCATACTCTACCGCGATGTGACAGGTACTGGACCTGATCTCAAGCTACCCAAGAACCAAACAGGGGCTTTCAACTATCGTCGCTGGGATCCTCAAGAAAACTACAGGCCTATTTGTTCTGTGCATTTTGAAAACTTCTGTTCAGAGAATAACAAGCTCGGGATTTTTAAGACTGCTTTACACAAGGTTGTAAAAATACAGGATTTTGAACTCAAGTTTTACAAGTACAATCCAGACAAAGTTACATCAGAGACAACACCCGATATTTTTTTCGTTTCCGAAGACATAAACAGCGATACGATAACACTCGTTAAGAATATTATGCGCAGGTCAACGATTCCTGAGAGTGGGTGGCGCATTAATAATATTGATTTAAGCAATGTCACTGAGGTCCGCATTAATAATTTCGACTACCAGGTATTTCACAATAGTAATTTACTATTTGCCACACAAAGCAGCAGAGCGATAGTCTCTTACGATCATTCCGACGTAGTATTGCGCGGTCATGCGAAAATAACAATAGCAGACGGCAGCACACTTGAAAGCAATTATGTCAGGTGGAACGTACAAAAACAGCGCTTCAGCGTAAACGGGGTGTACGTTCTCAATCGCCGTGGGGTAATGACAACAGGTAAAGGCATTTGCGTTGATGCTCAATTAAACATTATCGGGGCACAAACTGCCAAAGTTGAAAGAAGGAGTATGGAAAAATGGACAGAAGAAATGTAATATTAAATTTATTGGTCGTTATGTGCTGCACGTCTCTTGCATGGGGTGAATCCCCAGAATATTACCTAATTCCGGGGCGGGAGAAACTGTTTAATGGAACATTATCCGGAGTACGAGAAGCTTATCAAATATTTACTAATGGAATAGAGGATCAGGACTGTATTAATAACAAAGAGTTAAGATTTTTTCATGCTGCTGCGGGGACAGTAGTGTTGGTCTGCACAGATGACGGCATCCCAATAAACAGCTTCTTCGAATTGTTACGCGCGTTTGGAATAGAAGTGTTAGGGGACAACTGGCACCAGCTTGCTGTATACCATCCTGTTAATGAACACGATGCATACGAGATACCTCCCGACGCACCGGATGCCGAGGGAGTCCGTGCTATTATCGATACAATGATTCCACAAATCGATTTACTCATTTACGACTTGAGTTTCATTAACCCTTCTGATCCCTTCACAATACTTTTAAGTCCAGATGAGACCCGTGTCTTCTTTGACTCGGCTTCGCCGGGATTACAGTACGATTTGGAAGTGGACTACGGTGAGGTTCTCCTGTTGAAAGGTCTTCTGATAGGCTTAATGGCGCAGCTTCAAGCTAAATCAGCGTATGATTTGTATGTCGATCCCGATAATAATCTTGTAGAGAAGCTGCATAACAATGCTTTCAATATCAATACTGACTTGCTGGACCTTTACCCGGAAATCTTAACGGTTGCGCCCACCGATAACAATCCCGAGATAGGTAAAGATATTTTGGCCCAGGCGCGTCAAGACTTGATTGCTGCGATAGATTATTATTTCGAGGCAGTGGATTATATCCGATCGGAGAATGTTCCGGCAGGCACCGACCCGCAGGAGAACGAATTGCTTTACATAGACCCGGATGCCGAACCTGATTTTCAGCTCGTCGAGGACCGGTTGACCACCTTACGTGATTCCCTGGCCAATGATACTGTAGGAACATATCCGTGGGAAACAACCAGAACCTACAACATAAAAAACGTCGGTGGAACACCGATAGGGGAATTAGTAATACTCTATGATATAATGGGTCTTGAAGTAACTCAAGGATATAAAAGGGGTAACTTAACCTTTATAGATGGTGTTACTCCAACGCCCTGGGTAGTTAACTGGTTTGGCAGAGAAGACGCAAACTTGTTTTGGTTCAATGTTGAATATAATGACAATGGCCAGTGGCGACAAGGATTCCTCGAAGGTACTTTGAGCGAGGACCGCAGTAGCATAACTAATGCGACATTTCAATACTGGGGGCAGGAGTCCGGCATATTGAGTAATCTCTCAGGTCAGCTACTCAGCACCCAAATCGTGGATGCGAAGCTCGACCTGAATCCAATTTATGGTTCGTCAACTCGTTACCCCAATCCGGTCAATCCTCGGCATTTGCTGCCTAAATTTGACCAATGGAATGGCTTTCTGCCGGGGACAATGGGCCACGGTTTGGGTAACGACCCCACACTTGGCGGTATTCTGCCCGATATGAGTCAGTACGATTGGCAACTTTTGGGTGATGCACTGCAGCCGGGCGGCCTGTTGGTTGTTAGCTCCCGACCTATAACGGTAGATGGAAGTATGAGTGACTGGACATCTTCAGAAGTCGTGTTTGAGGACATAAAGGGAGATACTCTATACGAAAAGGATTCTGATCCAGTGAGTGGAGTTGACATAGAAAAGTTTTACATGGCTTATGATGCGCAGAATCTCTATGGCGCTTTCACTTTGTACGACAACATCAGTAGTAGCAACGATTATTGGTACAATATTTATCTAAGCTATTCGCCGGATGATGAATCAGCTTTGGGTGCTATCTGGTTGCAAATTCATGTGTCTGGCGGCTCTGTCACCAGTTCACTAAAGCGCAAGGATAATCCACATGGTTATCCCGAATGGGTTTCTGTTTCAGGGTCAGCGGCTTCGGCAGGCCAAAATGTCGTAGAGTTCAAGATTCCGCTGGCGAATATACCAGGTGGTTTGCCAGGAAGATTCATTTTACTTACAAGCTATGGTCGGGATTCAATTTCGTACGAAGACGATGGTGAGTGGAATGGAACACACATGAAAATTGAGGGGTTGGGAACTAATGAACTCGGCACGATAAGCGGAACAGTCAGTTATGAGGACTTTAGCGGTGCTCCAATTTTCGTGCAGGCCTACACCGACCCGTGGGACCCCGAAGGAAGCATTATTGCCAGCACAATGATAAACGCTCCAGGTCCTTATACACTACATGGTATTGGGATTGGCTGGAAAGGATATGTCCGGGCCTTTACCTCGCTGTTCGGCTTTAATATTTTTGACATAGATGCCCTGACAATTGAAGCATCAACCTCTGTGAGCTTGGAAGGCCCGGAGCTTACCGATGTTAATCTTATTCTTGGCAAGCCGACGACACTGCCGTACGGTACCTGGGTGCAGGGCCAGATCGATCCAAATACCAATGAGGATTGGTACGCTTTCGAAGCTCAACAGGGTAAAGTTTATGCATTAGACCTTGACAGGGGAACATCTCAATATGCATGTATGACGTTATATGGCCGCGATGGGCACACTGAACTGGAAGGAAGGTATTGGGGACGATGGCAGCACATTGATTGGACCTGCCCCGAGACCGGCACATACTACATCAGAGTATCTCACGGCTATCAGCCTGACAGCGGAACCTACCAGCTACGTATAGCTTTGCAAGACTCGATGCCCTCTGGATACGAAGTCTGGGGTGGAGATACCATTTACTATGACCAGCCTAACTGGTGGGAATACTATTACAACATCGATAAGCAAGACTATGTAAAGCTGGGTGAATCGACTGGCGGAAGCGCTACGTTCGATGGAAATTATACCTTTTATGTCATCGCTACTCATGAGCCAATTCCTATAGATAGTGTTAACGGTCCCAATGCTCATTATTATCTCGGAAATCCATTGTCCGGCAATACATTATCTCAATGGAACATCACAGGTGCACCGGATAACCAATATGCCATAGTTGGTGGAGACTGGTACTCTGGAGGAATGAATGGCACGTTTGAAGGTTTTGTGATTATTAACAATATCGGCAATTGGGATAGTCTGACTGTAACTACTGCCGATACAGGCTCAATCTCCGGTAAGGTTGTTAAGCATGAAGATGATAGTGGTTTGGAAAATGTTCGCGTTGAGCTCTACACAGGCGATGATGAAAACATCGCAGACAAGGATGCCTGGAACAAACAGGCGGAGGTTTATACCGACTCCAATGGCGAATACAGATTCGACTTCCTTCCGCAGCGCAGATATCGCATACGTATTCCCGACCAGGAAGTCTTAGGCGAACATTTCTTTGAGGCTAATTTTTACAATGTCCAGGTAAACGCAGGAGCAGTGACGCCCAATATAAATCCAAGGCTAAGGGAGGCAGGCTTGATATACGGCTATGTAGAAGCGATTGATGGTAAGCGCATACCAGATGCCTGGGTGATTGCTCAGGCAGCCTGGACGGAAGAAGGACATGGCTGGCATAACGCGTGGACTGATGAAACAGGCAAATACGAATTGTGGGTAGCGCCATCGCCAGGAAAGTTCTATCCTGTCTGGGTGAGAGAGGCATCTTTGGGTGGAACAAATTACGCCTCCAAATGGGATGGGGATTTCTATAAAGCCACCCTTGATGTAGACACAAAGGTACCTGACTTTATGCTTGTACCCGGTGGCACGGTGACCGGCCGGGTGGTCAATGAGTCCGGCGAAGGGATAGAAGGCGTATATCTGGAGGTCGAGTGGAGTCAAGGGGGAGAGGATATTGGCCCAGATGCGGAAACAGATTCGAACGGTGATTTTGAGCTACGCGGCTGTGTACCAGGCATTAACTACATCTGCCTGGACAATAGCTGGCGAGAAATCGAGCAGGGTGGTGTCAAGTATATGGTAGGCGAGGTCTGTACCGGGCCAGTAGATGTCACCGCTGGAGAAACGGTCCCCGTTGGCACCTTCACTATCTACAAAGCGGGTATGATTACCGGTACAGTTACTGATGAATCCGGCAATCCGGTAGTTGATGCCGAGGTAGAGCTTGAAGGTAAAGATATTAACGGCAACTGGGCTGACAGGGATGAAGTGGTTACAGGTGCCTTTGGCCAGTTTACCATCGACTACATAGCCCCCGGAACCTATACTTTGAGTTGTAGGAAGGCCGGATTCTTGACTACGTTTGAAACCGGCATAAATATAAACAGAGGCCAGCACGTCGATCATGACATGGTTATGAAAAGCCTTAATGAGGGAGCGACAATATCCGGGCGCATCACTAACTACGCAGATATAGCATCGTATGATTCAGGAGGTATTCTGCTGCCGTCGTACGATGATAGTGACTATGACGATTACGGTTACCCTGAATTCGGATTAGTAGCAATGTCAATGGAGCGTGATTATACTGAGAATGACCTCTTAAATATTGATAACCTATTCGTGGGATTCGCAGATCAGGAGGAAATTGACGATGGTTATGGCGACTATTTCGAGCATGACCCCGATGAGACGGAAGGCAACTATGAAATAGTACTACCATCAGGAGATGTAGCTATGTTTTTGTACACTTCGCCGGCTGAATTAATGGGCGAGGTAGGCTGCTTAATTCTCCATGACTGGAAGAGATTTAATCTTGCCAAAGGAGAGGTTAGAGACAACTTGAATTTCACCGCGGCAATCACAGATACAGGAACTCTCGAAGGCAACATCGTTGTACCTGATGGATATGATTATTATTTACCTGAGGAATGGTGTGTGATTTACGCCAGCGCTCTTGATTCCAATAATAACGTCATAAATGCCATGCTTGCCGATGCGCTTGCATTCCCGGGCTGGACGACTACGTATAAATTCAGAAATCTGCCAACGGGCAATTATATGTTGAAGGCTTATGCCAGGAACCTCCCAAGTGTGACCATTCCACTGGTAACTGTCAATAGCGGTATAACGACTCAGGACATAGACTTCACCGGTACACCCACTGGCATGCTTACTGGGCATATTACGGACGGAATAAGTGATGTAAAGAATGCTGTTGTTACCATTGTAGAGAATGGCAGGCAGGCAGTAACAGACGATTTAGGAGATTATATCTTTGCAGGGGTAAATACGGGAACGTACACAGTAACGGTCACTGCTTTAGGCTACGCAGATGCTCAAGATACCATCATTATTGAAACCGGCTCTAATGCACTGGACTTTACTTTGAATTCCAATGTTGGCTCGATTAGCGGCACAGTGAAAGATACACTTGAAAACAACATCAACGGAGCAACTGTCCTCGCCTATAATGAAACAAATGACACTCATAAAACAACTGAGACGGTAGGCGGCGCATTTTCTATTACCGGGCTTACACCAGGAGAATACATTCTGGCCGTTGACACCGAAGATTACGGCGTGGTGGTTTATCCTGAGGGTTCTGGCAGGATCACACTTGCAGCCAAGCAAGATATTGCCGGTATTAATATCATCGTTGGTACACCTGAACCGCCTCTATTCACTGTAACATCTTCTGTAAGTCAAAATGGAGGGACTGTCCTTTCTATAGAGTTTTATTCAGATAAACCACTGGCAGCTGATCCTGTTGTGACTATAAAAGAAGAGAACAACGTGAGCGGCGCTTTGAGCTCAACGATATCGAACGACGCTTTGAACAGGTTTAACACTACTTATACGTATACGGCCAGTTCGCCGGATGCCATGGTTTTGATTGGGATAGAGGGAACATCTACACAAGGGATATTAGGTAGCAGGACCTTTACGTTCGAACTGGGCAAGGACCTGGTAACAACGAGCAGCACCAACGTTACAAATGCCACTGGTGGCTCCACAAGTATAATGGGCACCCAGGATAATACTAACATTTACGTACCCCCGTTCGCCATGACCGAAGATAGTGCGGGTGTTACTCAGGCGCTCGTTCTTACAATCGAACGATATGGTGACCCTGGAGATGCGGTTACGGGAACAAGTGATAGCACTGTTAGTGCCGTCTATGATTTCAAGTTTGATGAGGTTAGCGATGTTAACATTGTTCACAATTTCACTGTAACGATGAGTTTCCAGTTACCTGCCGGTATGACTCAGCAGGAATTTGTAGATTCACTGGAAATACGTTATTTCGATGCTGATGAGCAAAAGTGGGTAACCGATGACGAACATATCACCAATGTGCGAATTAACTGGCTGAATTGGACTATTATGTTTGAGGTCAGTCATCTAACCAGATTTGCCGCCTTTGTTCCGGGAGAAGGTATTATAGGTGATTTCTGTGGTCCACCTGGTTCTCCCGAGCCTGACGGCTATGTGGATTATTGGGATCTGTTGTATTTTGCCCAGCGCTGGCACAGCAGTCCGAGTGATACGAATTGGGACCCAAGGTGCGACTTAGACAAAGAAGATAACTATGTGGACTATTGGGA
>Ga0209635_10001481_pt1 | contig 17477 bp, 13 predicted proteins | sample DeeMarSWOR230_32_FD_187463 | JGI IMG/M metagenome (GOLD analysis project Ga0209635, IMG submission 187463) | Marine sediment microbial communities from White Oak River estuary, North Carolina - WOR-2-30_32 (SPAdes) (version 2) | ecosystem: Environmental > Aquatic > Marine > Intertidal zone >... | reverse complement strand
GGTGTAGATTTGGTTTGTGAATTTCCAGAGGATTTTAGCTTCAACTGTCCATTTGGAACTCGCTATGATGGCGGGTAGGAGCTTGGCTATTGCGGTGCCGTAGCGTCTGGTGAGTTTGAATAGGCTTGCGGGTCCGTCGATTTTAACCCAGAATCCGTCGTCCTTGTAAGCGTCATATATTAATCCGAGCCGTTTAGCCTTGAAAAAGATTCTTTGCCAGTTGGTTGAAACGGTGAATCGGAGTTCTGTAGAGTCGAAAAGAAGTGTTTGAGTTAAGCTTAGATTGTACTCTTCAAGCAGTGCCTGCGGAGAATTCGGGTAAAAGGCCTGTAGGATTAGCTCGCTCTCTAGGTCGGCGTACATAGACTCTTCTAGTTGTTCGGTTGAGATTTTCAGTTGGGAGGCGACTTTTTCGATTATTGTTTTGCGTTTTTCAGGGTTCGTTGCGGGTTCGGTTTTTCCTGTCGCTTGGAAGATTCGGCGTCTGAGTTCGGGCGGGTCGGTTTGGCTGGTGCATTTGAAGACGCTTTTTCTGTCGAGCAGAAGCGATAGGCCTCGTATGAGGTGGTAGTCGTAGCCTTGGTCTTCGAGGTCGTCTGAGAGTTTTTTCAGGGCGCTTTTCTTTTTGCCTATGCTGTGTTTGTAGGCTTCTATGAGGTTGCTGGCTACTTGCAAGTTAGCTGTGGATGGCTTGGCGTATCTGGGCTGAATGGCGCCTTTTCGTTTCCAGACTGTTAGCAGGTTACTAGGAAGCATGGGGTGGTTTCTCCTCGGTTTTTTGGGTTCGTCTGCGACTCATTCGAACTTCCATGGTTTCTTTGGAGACTATTTCTATGAGGTGGGCTTTTTTGCCTTCCACTTTTCTGAGGAGTCTGCCGAGTCTTTGGATGTAGGCTCGTGTGCTTCCGGTTCCGCTGAGTATGTAGCCGATTGTGGCGTCTGGCACGTCGATGCCCTCGTCGAGAACTTGGCTGGTTACTATGGTGTGGTAGTTTCCTTTTCGGAAGTTTTCAAGGATTTCGCGGCGTTCTTCTTTTGGGGTTAGATAGGTGATGGCGGGTATGAGGAAACGGCGGCTTATGGCGTACACGAGGTCGGTGTGCAAGGTGAAGATGAGGGTTTTCTCGTTTTTATTTGCCTCTAGCAGTTTGGCTAGCGCCTTGATTTTTTCTTGGCTGTTTAAGGCTACTTTTAGGGCGCGGTTTCGGGCTAGCAGCGCTTCCCGCGCACGGGGGTCTCTGCCAGTGATCATCACAAATCTTTGGAAGTCTCTTGGGCTTTTCATCACTATGTGTTTTTCTATGAGGTAGTTCTTGAATGTCGCCATCTCTTTGTTGTAGATTTGTTGCTCTCGGTTGGAGAGCTCAACGTATTTTTTCTCGTAGGTGTATGGTGCTAGGTGTTTGCCGGCTAGTTCTTCAACGGCGACTGTGTAGACGAGGTCTCCTACGAGTCGGGGAAGAAGCTGGTGTCTTTCGTCGATTCTCTCATAGGTTGCGGTTAAGCCCATGCGGTAGGGTGCAATGTACATTTCGGCGATTTGCATGTAGCTTGGCGAGGCGAGGTGATGAACCTCGTCGAAGACAAGGAGCAGGAACTTGTTGCCTAGGTGTGCTGCTTGCAGGTAGGCGGAGTCGTAGGTTGACACGGTTATCATGCGCACGGTGTTTTCGCCTCCGCCGACGGCTCCGGATTCCGCGCCAAGACATTCTTTGATTCGACTTCTCCACTGGTCTATAAGATCCAGTGTGGGAACAACAATCAAGGTTTGCGTTTTCAGCAGTTCAATGGCTTTCAGGGCTATGTAGGTCTTGCCCGCAGCGGTGGGCAAAACCAGAACGCCTCTGTTTCGGGCTCGTTGCCACTTTTGGAGGGCTGACTCCTGGTAAGGGCGCAGTTGAATCTTGCTTTTCAGGGTTTCACGGGGAGGAAGCTGCTTGACGTCGTCTTCGAAGGAAATGTGGCTCTCCGCCAAGTATTCTAAAACGTCTCGGTAATGCAGCGCCTTGATCCTGAAACAGCCTACTCGGGGATCCCACTTTCCGTAAGGCGTGCCCACCTCCCCCTTCAAGAGAAGCGTGCCCTTGTCAAACCACAGGCGAACCATAAAGAAGAAGTAGACAGATGCCTCTTAATGCTTTTTCTTCGAGGCTGTAGAACATATCTATATGAGATAGTAACTAATTTGAGATTTGACTAATAGCGCGCGCGCATTTGGCTTGGAATTTGTGACTGCTTTGCAAGCTTCTATTGTTTATTCAGTTCGCCATGGTTCTGGCATTGGCTTACGTCTCGGCATGTTCAACTCAATATTGACAAATCAAATAGAATCCCAAAATGCTTATGAGCGTTTTCCGCAAATAAAAAGTGGGTCTAATCAAGATGAGAACTAACGTGAAAAATCTTGAAAAGTATAGTTAAAGGATCAGTCCTCGCAAGCGTCTTCATGAATTGCTATGTGCCTCAACGAGAGATGACTGCATATGAACTATTGGACGCAGATCCATTACTGAATTCTCATTATGGTCGCCACCCAAAGGTACTCTCCAACGTGCTTCAACGTTACTACAAACAAGGGTTGCTCTATCGAAACCAAAGTCCGAGAAGAGGGCGTGTATTTTACTATGGGATAACCGAAAAGGGTTTCGAACGACTTCTATGGCTATTATCAAACCGTAGGTGGTATTTTTTTCAAGACAGAGATTTTTTGGAGCAATTATCGATTCAAATTCTCCATTTTTTGGAGAAACGAAAATCGGCAAACGATGAGAGAAGGCGCAGAACAATTAGAGAACTTGAAGAATTAGTGCATGAACGCTAGAAGAAAATACGCGCATAGCGCGCACATGCTTTGTTACTATTCTATGTTCAACAAACGACGACAGGGGCTAGCAGTAAATTTGAAACTCTATTTGATCCAACGGACGTAACATTCTTGCTGATCTCTGGGAAAAGCAAGTAATAGCGCGCGCGTTAAATAGGGAGTAAAGCGTAGAAATAGTTTTGGAGATTTAATATGAAGACTGGACATTAACGAGAGTGAATACTGAAAATAAGAACGGGTGCTAAAAAAGCGCGCGGCCTAGATTTTTTCTATCACTACCCCGGCGTCGACAAAATTAGTCCAATCATTTTCAGAGTAAAAAAGTGCTATTTTTTGAAGCTAACATAAAGGTATAAAGTAACTCTGCGCGCGCTATACCAAGTCAATATCAAAGCTGAAGTTTTGAGCGTTTGCGGTGTACCAGACGCTATCTGTTTGTTGATAGGTTTTAACATAAACCTTCTCATTGAAAACGTCAAAGAATAGGTAGGTCACTACCATGAAGTTAGTGTTCATGTAATCAGCAAGCATTTCTGTGCGGCTGCCAACGGTTTGGCGATACGAAGTTGTCCAGTGTCCGTTTATTGTTGCGAATACGTTTGGATAGGCATCTAATGTTGCGAATAAGTTGTTGCCCCATTCCTCGCCCCATTGGTCACCGTATCCGCCAGTTGCGTTCAAGTAGCTATGTGTAGCAACTAAGATGTTTTTGTCAGGGTTATTGTTGAGAATGTCAGTAAGCCAAGCGATAGCGCCAGCGGCCCCATGAAATTCTACGCAAACAACGATAAAATCATAGCCACCATATGAAAATTGTATTGCTGTGCTTCTATTGCCGTATGAACTGAGCCAATAGGGTTCGCCAATTTGAGAAGATACATTAAAGGCTTTGTAGGTTGCGCTTAGGTCTTCTCCCCAGTAGTCATGGTTTCCAGTACACCAGCAGTATGGCACGCCGTTATCCAGAAGCTTACCCATAGAAGCGTTAGCAACTTCCCATTCCTTTACAGCACTTCCGTTTTGTACTATATCCCCAGTGTGTACAACGGCTTGAATGTTATAGGCATCTTTGACTGAAACGAGATAGTCGGCTAAGTTGCCCCATGTATCATCTTGGCTATTTAGCTGAGTATCAGTAATCCAAGCTATGCTAAAGCCATGTTTTCCAATTGTATCGATTATGCCATTCCAGAAGTCGCCATATGCAGGTAAGTGTGGCATTTGTTTGCCTTTCAGCTCTCGCGGTCCGGTTTCGCCTGTAGTTCCAGTTTCCTCAATTGGGTCTGTTAAGCCGATTGCGCCTTTAGGTTCTGTAGTTCCTGTTTCGCCTTGCGGTGCTTCTACTCCTTGCGGACCTGCTGTCAGCATTGTTGAAACTCTAAAGAAAATTGCACTCGCAGCTAAAATTGCGATTATTATCCCCGCAATTAGCTTTGCAGTTGATATTGCAACTTTTTTCATTGTTCTTTACTCAAAAACAAAAAATTACAATAGTTCTTTTTAGCTTCTTCTACTCCGTAATTCTGGTTAAACGATACATTGTTTGTTAATGAACTTGAAAGTCACGCCCAATTATCCCTTATTTATTTTTAAAACATTTACTGCGCCGAAGGAGAAACTCAGAGGATTGGACGCTTGTTTTGGGAATTGTAGTCTAACCTTTTTCATGATAATCAAATACTTTGTCTTTTCTCAGGACTATGATTGCACCCTTAGCTTGAAAAGGGATGGTTCGTAATCTCAAGAAAACATGACCAAAAAAAATGGAAATTGGACTTAGGAAAATTTCCAAAAAATTATACCAGATTCTTGCAAACCCAACATCATCACAGAAAAAAAGTATTTCAGAAGACAAACCAGCTGTCTTTGCTATTCTTGTTAGGTATTTCTTGTTGTACCATCTTATCAAATATCTCCCATGAGTTGGATGATATCTCCATTTTTGGGAGACTTCATTCTTATAAGGAACCGTAATTATCGCGTTACCACCAACTTTTAGAACGCGGGCGATTTCTCTAAAAGCTTTAAAATCACCTATTTCAACTGGTAAAATATGCTCGACTGATGAAATAGCAGTTATCTTATCAAAAAAGTTATTTGGAAAAGGCATTTTCGTTGCATCTGAGACTAGAGAACAGAAATTATTTAAACCAAAAGTTCTTGCTAATTTTTTCAATCCCCCGACTTTAATGTTTATATCAATAGCGTAAATTTCATAACCTTTAACTGAAAGATAAATTGGGAAAATGGAATCTAGAGAACCGATATCCAAAACCCTGTCTCCTTTCTTCAAGTTTAAAAGGAGATAAGATATCGCATACTCTATTACCCGATAGTAATCAAGCCCTTTCATGGCTCTTACCAATCCAGATTTCAGGTTGAGTATGAAAAGATCCTTCTCAGTTTGTTTTCGCAAGTTGTTTGCGTTATTGGTCAAAAGTTCTATTGTCAAAAATCTTGAAACCTATTGAATCTCAAGAGCGCGCGCTAAGACAGCAAATTCAAAATAAAAGAAGAGTTGCGATTTCAGTTCGCTCTCTAATGGCTTTTTTTTATCCGTGCGAAAGATCAGGACTATTCTTTTTCCCAAATGGTTTATTGCGTTTTGCCCATAAAATGCCGAGCGGTATCGCTAAAAGAATGGATACTACGCCTGCAAACGTGTGCATTCGATATAATTGCAGTTCGAAACTATCCCAGTACACATTAAAATGGAGGGATAAAGTCTCCTGCTGTATTTCACTTATTCTTACAAACCAAATATTGCCATAATAATTTCCAATCATGTGCTCAATTTCCGTAATTCTGCCTGAATTTACAGAGGCTTCTAATTTCCAAGATTTGTCATAAACATTTCCGAAGAAAAGAGGAACCATAATCTCGTTTTTTCCTTCTCGAAGGGAGATATCTAAATCGGTCTGCACTCCAACTGGTGACGACCACTTCACGCTTTCATCAATTTTATGCCATCCCGAGCTTTCGTTTATTGATACTGCAAAAACTAGGGCTTTGTGAGTTTCAATTGGGGCTGTAATTGCGTACTCAATTGCATGTTCATTAACGTTCAATGGCCAATACACTTCTGCACCCTCCTGATTTGGCACCACAATAGAAAATTCAGTTCCCTCTTTTTGCTTTTTACCCATATCAAATGTGTCGTCATAATACAGCTCTAAACCAAAAATCTCTTTGAATTGTATCTCATTTTTAAGAGCTATTTCCACTGAAGAATTAGATTCACCTTGAACAATTATTCGAAACGTTGTTGGTCTCAAATCCTTAGAATTAACCAAGACATCAAGGTTAACTTTGTCGTCAATGGCAGAAGTTGTTGTGTTTTCTATTTCCGCTGGTAGGGCGGTCGCTTCATCGAGTATGGAAAAACTAATCTTATCTAATAGTTCATCGCCTAAAATCAACTGCAGATTCATTAATGAACTCGTTGGCGGTATTTTTACCCATACAGACAGGTGCTGTTGGTTGGGGGGAATAGTTCCATTTATCATTATGATATTTTCTTCGACAGAAACCATTTTCTGTTGCGACCAAACAATTACGGAGCTTTCGTTAATTGAGACCTTTTTTTCGTCAAATTTGTATTCGAATTTATGCTCAGTAAGGTTTGATATATCTACCTCAATCTGTGATTGTTTGTCAAAATCATCTATTATGAAGCTATTGCCGCTGCTAATCGCTTTTGATTGATTTACCATCAACACGAAATTTGACAAAGGAAACATGCTGTTAAGTTCGCTCAATGATCTGAATACATCAATTAAATCTCCTTGGGCATGTACAAGCATTTCTGGCGCAAATACTCTAGGAATAGCCAACTCGTTAGTATAAACAGACATTTCATCTTGATACAACAGCGTAGAATTAGGTAAATTTGAAATGCAGGAGTTATAGTTTTGTGGGTCTCCAAAAAGAAATGCTCCTGACGTCCTTATTTCTCCTTTTAACCTCCAGCTTTGAAGCTCGTCCTCAGAGAAGCTTTGTGGAAGAATGCCTATGTATTTGACTGAAGATAGGCTGAGTGGCCAAATTGCTGATGTATCCTTTTCAGCTATCATCTTATTAGTAGTCATGATAAAATTTCGAACGTAATCGGGTGCAAAACTTCCAACGTAAAATATATTTGGATAATTATAACGGAAATAACCTATTAAGGGACTATATAAGGGGAGAATTGAGTATCGGAATGTAGCATCATACTCTGAAGCCTGAATCTCACGCTGATTGAGGAAATTTTCTACTGCCGTGAAATCTTCGGGTCTAGAACTAAAGAACTGCGCGTTGGCTGGATGATTTGGTGCAACATATATACCAGAATAAAACACATAGGTAAATATCAAGATGATTAATAATATGGTGCCGGTTTTTCTGTGAGATATGCTTAAAGGAGACTCTGCAAAGCTTGATTTGTCAACTGAAGGTGACTTAGAACTAGTTGCGCTGCTTTTGCTGAGTTTGCATTGGATTACAGAAAGCGAAAAAGCCATCCCTAAACTGTAAAAGAGGGAAAGCATTTCAAGAATTCTTTCTGGGCGTCTCATACCAGACAAATATATATTTGTGACAATCAGATTGTTTGAAAATACAAATTCCCTGAAGATATATGCAATCGCAAGAAGCACAATGGAATTTACAACAAAAGAAGAGTAAAGCAGGATGATTTTAGTAGAAAAAAGCGATTTAACATCTTTGTTTTTAATAAAAAGCAGCCCAGAAAAAGCCAAGATAGGAATGAAAAAGCCAATAGGATTTTCCCGCAATAAAATAAACCTTTCGTTATTGGGTGTTCCACCAGCGAGTTTGAAATTATTAAGGATAGTTGCTTCCTGGTAAAAGTCTTTTATCACATCTATGGGGGTGCTAAGGGCAGGATTTTCTGCCGTTAGAGTTGAGGAGAGGTCAAATATGCGTGGGGATGATAAGAAATAGAAAAATCCAATCAGGCATATTAAAACGCCTAGCCATAAAATATGTTTTCTAGTGACTTTAAAGGGCAGAGCGATTATCATGAACATAAAAGAGATGACTAGTGAGATTAGGATCAGTGGCAATATGTGGAAATATAGGCCAGTCAATAAACTAAGGATCAGTGCAAACATCAAAGAATAGAATAGAAGGATTATTAGCGATTGTCTATCACTGAAAATATATTTGAATGCGCTTAAACCGATATAAAATAGCCACGGGACTAGAGCTACCCCAAGCATGTAAGGTAATGTAAACCAAGCTAGAAAGGAAGGGGAAAACGCATAGAAGACAGAAGCAAATATGCTTGCAACAACACTGGTCTTCATGATTTTCCTTGTTAATAATAAGACTCCAGTATATGCAACAATCGGGGGTAAAGAGAGCACCAAGACTTGGCTAGCAAACTCATTCGAGAAACTAACAATAGAAATACATCCGTATATAAAGTCGTATGTAGCAGGATATGCTATGCTCCCCAAAGCTGCAGGGTGGCTTGGATATAAAAAATTCCAAAAATAGAATATAGAATTAAGGGGGGTTTCAAGATCTGTTGCATGTATAGGGCCTCCAGAATACAGGAATATTCGTCCGAGAGTTAAGTATAACCCAATCAATAGCGGTGTTGCATAAATGCACAGTTTGTAAATGTATTCCAGTAATTGGCTTTTCTCCATTCGAAACATTCTCTTAATTCTCATGCGTTTGACTCTACCAACTAGTAGTGCGCGCTATAAACTGGAATATCTAGAAATGTCTCTTTGTACTCCCGTTTTTCGTAAAGATTTTTCTTTATATCCTTTTCTCGAATCTTCATTTCTAATCACATTCTCTTTTCCCTATTACAAATTTTCCTTCACAATAGGTCGATAATCCATTTTTTTCTAACAAGTTGACAATTTTTTGTTTATTTTCTTCTCTGTGTATTTCGATGGCTATTATGCGGATGTTATTTAGGCATTTTTGTGCTCCTGCGAGTACAGCAAGTTCAGCGCCCTCAACATCGATTTTTATTAAGTCAATCTTGGATTTATTCAACTCGATTAATGAATCTAGAGTCCTAGACTCAACAATAATTGATTCTTTTTTTCTCAAGTCAATTGAAAGGGAGTGTGTAGAACTGTCCTCACCCAAATACAGGTTGGCAACACCATTTGTTCTAGACGCAGCAACATTGAAAGCATTGATGTTTTCAAGGTTATTTGTTTTAATGTTTTTCTCAAGAATTTTAAAGTTACTCGGTTCTGCTTCAACTGCAATTACCAAGTTAGCCTTGGGAGAAGCCATAAGGGTATACTTGCCGATATGGGCACCAACATCAAATACAATAGAAGATTCTGGTAATTTTCGAAATAGCTTGACCACTGGCTTTTCACTTTTAATAGGAAACAAAGAAAATATGTCACCAAAAAACTTAGGTCGAATATTTAGATAGCCTTTAATCAAAAAACTGTAAGCTTCAATCTCTCTGTCCAGATTGAGAATCTTTAGTATTCGTCGCCAAAATCGCCTTTTTATTATGTCTTCATCATGCTTATTTTGGAAAGATAATCTCAAAAATAGTTTTACGAAAAAGGCAACTGCTATATAACATAACGTGATAAAAATGGTATTTACGTAAGCCTTAATGTTCACTATTCCTTTCATGGAAAGGTACTAAACCTGTAGTCAAATAGTAGATTCGCCAAAGAATCCATCTCGACATATTCTTAAGTAGCAATCTGCCTTTTGAGTTTTTCAAATCTTTTAACTCTATAAACTTAGGAAGACTTGAGACTTCTAAGCATCTCCAGTCTTGTAGATAATTTGACAGAAACAAATGATCCATTAAAGTAAGATATAATCGCTCAAGGAGGCACTCTTGGATTCTTATATGTGCCTCGACAATTGGAGAATTAATACTCACATACGGCAAAATCTGTACACACTTTTCCCACATATCGCTGATAGTATAGTCGTCCACCCTTACATTATCCCATGTAACTGCTGTGTGAAAGGACAATTTGAAAAAATTCTCGCTATCTCTCGGCAAAAAGTTATACTTATTTTCTTCCGTTTCATTTGATTTCACGTAAACATTGCTTGCTCTCTCAAAATAATCGATTGTTTTAGGATCTTCTACAAATACGTCAACATCGGAGACTGGCAAATATGGTAGCATATTCAGCGATTTTATTACTAAGAAATCTACCTCAATCTCCCTTGCAACAACACTTAAATGATTAACAGTATTCAATAGTTTTTTCAGTCTTTCATAGGCATCCCTTTCAAGATTCTCACCACCGCTGATGGGGTTAAGTATTCCCCGCTCCCTCAAGTAAACGTAATAACCTGTAAGCCTGTTGTTCTGTATGTATTCAACAACGTTTTTATCTCTTGATTTTTTATTCAGCAATTCAGCAACAATATCTTCAGCTTTTTTTAGAAATTTAATTTCTTTAACTTTTTCATTTGGCGTTTTCAGAACACTAAAATAACTGCCTCGCAGATTTTCAAATAGGATAGAAAGCTTCATTTTTGCCACCATTATTTTCTCTAACGGCAGTTAAGCCCGATTTTACCCCTCTGATGTATTCCTGAATAAGCAATATTTTAACTCTCAGCGGTACTTCGTAAGTTAAAGTTATAATACTTCTGATAATTATGTCTGGCACACACCTCCATAATATTAGCTTTCTAAAGTGCTTGTGATACAGCAGAATTCTGCTTCTACCTCTCAAGAAGTACCTAGATGGTCTGGAGGGAGTTTTCGAAACCTCGCCGAACATATGTGTTGTATAAGAAGTTCTGTCAAGCGCAACGCTGACTGTTCTTCCATTTTTCCAGATTCTGAGGGATAGATCCACTTCCTCCAAGCCTTGAGGGAAGAAGCGATCGTCAAAACCGCCTACATTTGCAAACAACTTTTTAGGAACAGCGTAGAGATTTGGAACATAATCCGTAGGAACTAAATAGCCACAATTTGTTGGGATCATTGTGGAGTTTCTGGCAATAACAGAAAAAGGAGTTTTTATGAGGTGTCCTCCAACTGACCACACGCATCCTCTATCATCGTAATTCATAACGCCAAGCAACCCCAGAAATGGGAAAGAACTAAAGCATGAGACCACAGTCTGTAAAACCTTACCAGATAATTTGTTGTCATCATCCACGAATATTAAAACATCCCCTCTAGCACATTTTGCCCCCAAATTTCGACAAAAACTTGGATATCTATTCCCTCCAGACCATTGAACAGAAATAGGTGCAACCTTTCCAAATTCTGAAGCGACACTTTCAAGAACAGTCTCAACTTCTTTGGTTTCCGAGTCATCCACAATTATTATTTTCACCTCAATACCATTCTCCAAATTTCTTATCTCTTTCTTTAACGACCTCAAGAGTTCTAAAAGTTTATCACCCCTCCTATAAGTAGGTATTATTATCGAGATTCTTTTTATTTTGTTAAGTGAATTCAATCGCAAGGCAGAAAGCTTGGAAAGCCACTCAAACTTTCTTTTTTTATATAAAAAAGATATGATATGTCTAACGGTTTCAAAAAGAGTTTGCCTAACTTCCTTATTTGTGTTAATAGTAGATATGTTCAGCTGATCAGCCAACTTGAAGTACGATACCGTTTGTTTTTCGTAGAACTCCAATGTATAATCGTGCGTATTCTTTTTTCTCTCATACGCAACATGCGGCTTGGTCCACAAAATAACGCTTATATCGGGCTTGGGAAAATGCAAATACATCCACCTGCTTAAAAATGTCAAGGATTCCAAATAATCGAAACTCATATAGTGATCATATGGATATCTGTCCAAAACCATGATTGCTTTCCTCCTGAAAAGTCTGAAATAGAGATACTGGAGAAATACATCGAACCATACCAGAAAAGGCCAACAATAATATTTCCAAGATTTTTTTCTTTCTACTATCATCCCCTTTCTTTCTTGCTCAACCTTTCCCATTCCGATAATTCCGAACAGAAATTTTAAGACCGTATATTCATACTCGTGTTTGTAAATAACTTCCAGTCCTGAATCTTTAAAAATATTCGTCAATTCTTTGGCTATCGTTGTCTTCCCACTGCCATCATTTCCTATTAATGCAATAATCATTTACAAATCTCGCCCATAAGAAAACCTAATCCTGCAGCAGTATACCTAACCATTTGGTAGACAACAAAGCCCGTGGTTAACGTTGGATGTTTCGCAAAATTTCTGCGGTTTCTAAATATAGCTGGTCGCAAAGGACTAATTTGTCTTTTGCCCCTGTCGGGATTGACGTCAAGAAAATTTTTTAGGGTTTTACCATAGTAATAGTGTTTAGCAGCAATTTCCGCTAAATTCTTCGGTTCACCAATATGGACCTCCTTGGAACACACAAAACCGATTTTAAATCCTTGCCGAACTAGCCGATTATGCAAATCGTAATCCTCGTTCGCAACTAAATTTTCATTGAAACCCCCAATCGCTTGAAAAACTCTTTTTCTAAAAAAGCGTGCTGCTACGTTCAAATAATCATTCGCGTAACAGTCCCTCTCAAGCTTCCTAACTCTAGACCAAAAGCTAACACTAGGGTCAGAAGTATTGTGGACACAAATGGCGTCAAAACCTTCAGACTCACATTTTCGGATAGCTTCTTCAACAACAGTTAATTCTAAGACGAAATCGGAGCCAATGTAATAAACATACTTACCTTTAGAATACCTGGCTCCAAAATTCACTTGTGCGCACCGCTCTGGACCCTTTACCAACACTGAATCTGCATGCCTTTCTGCGATTTCCCTTGTAGCGTCAACTGAATAGTTATCCACAACAATAATCTCAATGTTCGAATAACTCTGAGCCCTAACAGACCTCAAACACCTCTCCAAACACCTCTCAGAATTAAAAGTCGGAACAACAACAGAAACTAAAGGCTCAATCTTCATCAATTACCTGCTCCAAAACCTTCATGAACTCTTCCGCCGTCTTGTCCCAGCTGAACTGTTTAGCGTACTTCAACGCGTTCTCACCCAACCGACGCCTCAACGCCTCATCCTGTAAAACACGAATCAAAGCTTCAGCCAAAACCTCCACATTTCCGCTTTCCACTAGCAAACCTGTCACTCCATCCTTAACGCTGTCACGCAAACCCGCCACATCATAAGCCACACAAGGCACTCCCAACGCATTAGCCTCAACCACGTTCAAACCCCAACCCTCACGAACGCTAGGATTCACCAAAACCCCCGCTTTTCCAATCAAACCCCGCCTCTCCTCGTTGGATAAACTGCCAAAAAACTTAACGCCCTCACCAGCAATTTTCTCCAATCGCTTCCTAAGAGGTCCATCCCCCAAAAACCACAACTCAGCGTCAGGAACCTTCTCCTTAACAATCTCAAAAGCCTTAACAGCATGGTCAGGACGTTTAGCCCGCTTCAAACGCCCAGCATAAACAACAACAGGCACCGCAGGCGCCTCAGCAAGTGCACTCAACGACGCAAAATTCAAGCCCTCAGGAACCACAAAAACCCGCTTAAACCCTAAACCTCTCAAATCTTGGAGCGTACTTTCAGAAACCGTAACCGTGGGAACATCAACATAATCCCCCAACCACTTCTTCTCAAGATAATAATATCCCACGTGGCTAATCGGAAAAGGCGTCTCATAAAACCAGTACTCACGAGCCAACTGATGAATAAAAGCCACATTCTTCTCGCCATTATCAACAAACTTCGGCGTAAAAAAAGGACGCGTATTAATCTCATCAACAACAACATCAAAGCTCCCCGCTCTAAAACGATTAGCATAAAACTTTCTAGCTTCCCGATAAACCGAAAGCCGGTCTCCAGACCTAAAAACTTTCACTCCATCCAAAATCGCTTCCTTCCTGCAATTAGGAAACTCTGCAGTAAACAAAGTAACATCATGCCCAGCCTCAGCCCAACGAGTTAGAACCTCACGAGTAAAAACCTCAGCGCCACCCATAGCAGGATTAAGCCAACAACGCCAATTAAACAAGAGGATCTTCAATGTTTCCATAGCAACAAGCACATACGTTTTCTTGAATTATCTGCTCACGCAAGATTTCTGATAAAAGCCACGGAACCTAAGTCTATAGGTTATCCCAAGCAAATCAAGAAACATTCTCCATATCTCCTTCAGCTTAAACGTGTCATCCATTTTCAGCCTCACAGGCATCTCCACAACCTTCAAACCGTAAAGTTTTGCTACAGCCAATAGCTCGACATCAAAAGCGTACCTCTTAACAGCTAACCGTGGGAAAACATCCAAAAAAGCACTTTTTCTAATAGCTTTAAGCCCAGCTTGTGTGTCTCTCAAGGTAATGCCAGTCAAGAGTCTAACTAATACATTAAAACTGTGACTAAAAAACCTCCGAACTAACGAAATCTCCACAACAGACTGCGGATGCCATTTAGAAGCAATAACGACATCTCCACGTTGCAGAGCCTGAACATAATTTGAAACTAACTTTAAGTCTATATCCATGTCGCTGTCTACAAAAACTACGAGTTCGCTATTCGTTTTCATGAACCCTTCTCTTATGGCGTGACCCTTTCCTTGATTCGAAGTGTAGCTTACAACCTTCACGTGCCCATTTCTACTCGCATAGGTTATCGCCTTCGTCAAAGTCTTGTCTAAACTACCGTCATTAACCACAATAATTTCATAAGGCAACTTGCTGTTCTGCACTATTTTATCTAGCGTGCCAAGCCTTTCCTCAATTGAGTCTTCTTCATTGTAAGCAGGAATAACGAATGACAAAGCGTTCTGCGTCATGGACTGGGTTCACCTTCCCTCTTTCGGTATTTCAGAAAGCAAGCAAGCTGAAGAACGATCCCTACAACTAAAGCGTAATACGCGTAGACCGCCACTTCATTAGCCAAAACACTGAAATTCATCAACAAAGAAACAGCCGCAACCATTAAAAACGTCATAAAACCCAAAATAAAAGGAGGACCCCAATTCTCCTTCACGTACTCCTTAACTCTTAAACAAACTCTTCTCACGCAGGCTTTAAGCCCCACCCACATCGAAATGCCGTTTGTACTCAAATCAGCAACTCAAGAATTATCGCTTATCAAGTATTCAGAAGCGCGCGCGCGCGAAGCATTAACATAGTACTTGTAAACCGCAATTTTTCCACTTTTGTAGACTTCTTCAAACGTGGAAGCAACCGTTGGTTGACCACACCAACCACTTCCATTAACCCACCAAACCAGATACAGCTCATAAGTTGAACCATTTTCAACTAAACCTTGAGCGTAAGAAGCAGGGTTAAGATATCCATAACGAAGCAAGTGTTCTCCATCAAGTGTTAATATCGCCCATCCGCGAAAGGCATCATGAACAAGCAAACGAGAATCGTTATCCAGAAGTTTCCCTGCCCACTGTAAAGCATTTAAGGTGTCTTCGCAATCACTCAGCGCCATAGTATTGTGAATCATTGAGACAGGCGTGTAAATAGAGCCAAAAGAAAAGTAGGGAAAAGCCAAACTGTAGGGTAAAACCAAAAAACTCAAACTCAACGTAGCCAAGACTAACCCCATACCCACTTTAAACGCGTTCAACCTAAGCCTAAGGAAACCTTCTACCGCAAAGAACGCTAAAGGATAGGTGAGCAACAATATCCAACGGTGTGGTAAAGCTGGAACAAATGCGTTGGGACTTACAATGGCTGAAACCAATGCGATAAGAACCCAAAAAACCCAAGCAAGCAACTGAATATTACCCTTATGCTGTTTGAACCCTAACACCACAAGAGGCAACAAAGGCAAATAACAGAAAACCAAAAAACTCAAAGTGTCAAAAACCATATCTGGATAAGAAGCAAAACCTGCAAGCGCTATAAACCCCTCAGCCTCTTTCGCGGGAAAACCACTCAACACCGAAAACGCCGGAGAAGTAGCATAATTTGCGTAGACTATCATCGAAAACAAAAATAGAGCAGGAACGCAACAAACAGCAAGCCTGCGCACATCCACCATTCTCCGATCAAGCAACCAACGTACGCCAGTGACTAAAACGATAAAGAGCATGATAACAGCTACAAGCTGATGAGCAAAAACCACCGAAAGCATAGCCAACGAAAGCAAAACTCCATTTCTAAGAGGCTTGCCCTCTTTTTCAACAAAAATCAGAGCAACGAACAAAAATATCAGAGCAAGCTCTGACCGCAACATGTCCCACGATATTCTCAAAGCCACAAAGTACAAAGTAGCAAACAAAACCGCAAGAAAACTCTTCTTAGGATTCCAAGACAACGTTTTGTGGGCATAAAAGTAAACAGCTAAACCTAACAAACCAAGAAGCAACGGAGCCAAAACCTTCAGCGAAGCAACAATTGGAACTCCACCGGCGGTAACGCCCATCAACAGCATATACAGAAACGGCGCCGTCGCCAAAAAACTCCAAAAACCCACACCATCCCTTAACCAAACAAGCGTATTCGGAACGTAGTAAGCTAAAGTGTCAAATCCCACCACATAAGCTCCCATTAGAATCTCAGGTATAATTCGCACAATTAACGGCACAAAGAAAGACAAGAAAAGAAAAACTCTGGGCTTAAAATCCAACTTAAACATGGCTGTCAGCAGTAACCGTGCCTAAATGGGCTGTCTTGCGCCACCGCTTCTTTCTCCGCAACACAATCTCGAACAACGCGTACATGGCTATGAAACTCTGGAACCCCCAGTAAACGTAGATGAAGGGAAGCCACAACACGTTTCGAAGCCTGACAGGCTTCGTCATAAAAGCGAGAGCAACTCCAATTACACCTAAGAAGAACAGGGTGCAAAAGCAAGTGAACTGGGCAATAACCGTTGTGACCGAATTATCAGGCAATGAGAAAGCCCAAAAAGGCGCAAAATAGTTGAGTACACACAACAAAATCATAAATGTCCCGAAAAGCGTCATCTCAGCGTCAAACCTCCTCATGCTCGGACTCTTCATCAACCTGCCAAACCTTAACCCAACCTCAATGTTACCCCTGTACCACCGCGCTCTCTGAGCCAACAAACTCTTAACATTAAACGGGCTTTCCTCAAAAGTACGCACCTCAGAAGCATAACGGATAACCTTACCTTGCTCAACAAGCCTAACCGAAACATCAGTATCTTCACCCAGACAATCCTCGTTCCACCCCCCAATCGCATCCAAAGCCTCTTTTCTGATAAACTGACATGTTCCAGCTAAACCCACATACAAGTCGAGAGCATCCTTTCCCTGCAAGTAAAGCTCATACTGAATTGCGCCCTCATAAGAAAGAAATCGGGTCAACATGTTTTGCCCCGCGTTTATAGAGCAGATTCTTCCCTGCACCGCACCCACAGCTGGATCCGCAAAGTATTCAACCGCTTTTAGGAGAGCGTCTGGTTCCGGAACGCTGTCACCGTCAAAAGTAGCAACTATCTCACCTTGAACGTATTTCAATCCGAAATTTAGAGCACCAGCTTTAGTAGTTGATTTTACCTTCTTCAAAACCCTTATTTCTGGGTGAGACAGAGAGTACTGAAGACAGATTTCATGGGTCCTGTCAGTTGAGGCATCATTAACCACAATAACTTCTCTCTTACCTAAGGGATAATTCAAATTCGTCAGCGCATTCAGCAGTCGAGCAACTACTTTCTCCTCATTCTTCACCGGAACAATTATCGAAACAAAAGGAAGCTTCCTACCCGCAC
>Ga0209635_10001472_pt1 | contig 17532 bp, 29 predicted proteins | sample DeeMarSWOR230_32_FD_187463 | JGI IMG/M metagenome (GOLD analysis project Ga0209635, IMG submission 187463) | Marine sediment microbial communities from White Oak River estuary, North Carolina - WOR-2-30_32 (SPAdes) (version 2) | ecosystem: Environmental > Aquatic > Marine > Intertidal zone >... | reverse complement strand
TTACAATTTACTTTTATTCATTAAAGGTTCTAATAGCCATTTTATTGCTGGACTGTGTTCTAATGCTTTTCCATTAGTATAGCAATATAATCTATAACTAAGTCTATAAATTCTACGTGTTATTTCATTTATAATACACCATACTTTATAAATTATTGTAGGTTTAGGCATACTATAGCAATTCAATTACAAATACATCATCTTCCATATAAAAATCTAGTTTAAAATTATACTCATTGTGTACTGAACTTAATTTTACTATTAATTTTATTAAAGCTTGAATATCATCTGTTTCAAAATCAATTATTCTTCTATGCCACATAAAAGTTGTATTATCAAGAAAAATACTTTTTATAATTCCAAAAAGTTCTACACTGATATAGTTAGTATAATAATAAACTAATTTAACTTTTTGAGATTTATTACTACTCATATTTTAATTATCCTGAATCTAATCCTATTGTAAAACAAATGTAGGTATAATTCTCTATATTTACTATTAGCTATTTTCCATACTTTAAATTTAATTAGTTTACAAAACACTTCCATTTTAATTTTCCTCCAATTTAGACTTTAGTGCATCTATAAAATTATTTAAAGTTCTAGCGACCTTTCCACTTTTAATATCTTCTTGCCATTTATTGTATTGTTCATCTGAAAGTAAATGTTCTAGTTCGTGACTAAATTCCATCTCTACTTTAGTACAATTGGGGCATAAAGTTTTAATCCATCCTCTATTAGTATCAGGTTCTCCAGGTTGACCACAATTTTCACATATAGTATAACTTCTATTACATATATCGTCTATTTGATCAAAAAATTTCCTATTACGCGTAGGACCAGTATAAAATCTTAATCCCCCGAACTTCTCTTTTACTTGCGAGATATCTACCTCATTTTCTACGCAAAGCTGATAACACTCTTTAACTAAGTTCCACCAGCCTTTCCCTACACAAGAAAGTGCGTGTTCTAATGGAAAATCCCTACCAAATACATCTTTAGGTTGATATGCCATATTCAGTTCTCCTTACTTTCATATTGCATAAAATAATCTACAATATAACTAAAAATCACTATAAAAACAAAAGCTATTATAAAGACTAAAATTCCAATTATAGCCCCACTAAGTTTTAAGCCAGGTAAAATCATCTTCACGCAAAAAAGATTCTAACGGTTGAACATTTATTTGTATGGCGGTTGGGGCACCTAGAACTAAAATTCTCTCTCTTAAAACCTCAATTACCTTGTGTATATTATTTGCGTTGACAATCAATCTGTGATTTGTAACGCCTTTTCTAGGTTCTAAATGAGGCTCGCCTTCAACTAATGTTGTTTTAGTAATATGCACAAAATAAAATTTACTCATTTTTCAGTCCTCCAACTGATATACTGATCTTTGCAGTTCTAATGAACCCAATCTATCAATCATAATGGTATCAAAATCAACACGAGATTTACCTGGAAGATTTTTGAACTCTTCGTCTACTAAATTAATCATAGCGTCAATTTTACTCTCAGCTTTTACTAAAAATTTATGAGTTGTCTTTCTAGAAGAATCCTCTATTATAATAACATATAAGTCCATTATTTATATCCCAGTATAATGTAAACTAAAATACTTCCGAATAAAAATCCCATTATAAAGCTAAATATAGTTAAGAAGTTTAACGCAGAGTTAGACATGTAATAATAATTACTTTTTAGGCCAAAACTGCGTTTTTGATTTTTTAGATTTTTCATTTTCCCTTTAACCTCTTATTGTGAAAATTTTAATACGAGTTCTATCCACAGTAACAGCAGAACTTTAGAAATTGAGATTATTTATCGAACTCAAAATCTTCGCTTCCTTTCATATAGTCCTCATCAGGATAATTTTCTATGTCTAACTCAGAAAATTCAGTCATATTTTCTTTAAATTTACTATGAGCATTATTACATAGAATATTTAAATCCTCTACAAATGATTCTTCCATCCAGTACTGATAATGATATTTTTCATGACTCATTGGATAAATCGGTCCGGAACTGCCATTCATTCTATAATAAACAACCACATTATACAAATTCGCGAGTATAAATCCTATTCTGTGTATTCTATGATAATCACCTAAAGTCGGTTCTAAGTCATAATAAAGTACGTTTTCAAATACAGTTTGTCTATTCCTCAAGGAACCAGTTCCACGGGTTTTTCTGCCTAACGCAATACAGCCATAAGTTTCATATTCGCGTCTTACATCAACTCCAGTATCAGCGTAAAATGCGTCTGAATTACTTAACCAAGGTCCAGTAGCTACGTAAGTTTCACCATCTTCTAATTCAAACGGCATATTTCTGCCGCCGAATCCTTCTTCGCGTTTATCTGGATTATCTACATAAACATACTCAGCACGATTAACAATGTTAATTGGTATAAACCAATTCCTGCCACTTTTACCTCTAAATCTCTGGTACTTGAATTGCTGTTGTTCTCCAACCGCACTACGCATTGGCAATCTTGCTGGTACTACAAATTCCTTTTTAATTAGAGGAATCCCATCAATAACTTTTTCTACTTTATGTAGAGTCCCTCTACAATACATACATTTATAGACCTCTGAATTTACTTCTAACCATTCTCCAGTTTTGAAAATTCTTCCTAAGCAGTACTTATAAAATGGTCCATCATAAGGATTCATAGAACTTAGACATATATATAAATCACTCACCAGACTTTCTCCGTAATAGAGATTTGAACTTCAGAATGAAGTCCTTTTACTTTTTGTGTGTAGAGTAACGCGTCTGGTATAAAATCCTTTCCGCGTTCTACTACACACCAAGTTATTAACATACCATTATAACCAGGATGGCCATAATAAGTTCTATCTTTACCTGTAGTTATAACTGAAGTTTTTTGTCCACACTTAGGACAATCTAAAGCTATAACCTCAATACAATAGATACCTTCTTTATTACTCTCTATTGTCCTATCAGGTAAAACTTTAGTAAAATAGCCTGTTTTCATTTTAATCTAATCTCCTATAACACTGACTTGAGAAATACAGTTTATGATCTTCTGAATTATATAATGACCAGCTAGTTCCACAATTACATAATATTATTTTACCTGATTTTTTAAAATCATGATCAGTTCTATAAAAATCCAACGTTAATGAACGCACCATTAAACCTGCGTTTCCTATAGAAATTATTTCAATGTATCCTCCATTCCATTTTTCCTCTATTGTTTTAATAATTTCAGACTTAGTTCTATCAAGATATAAGTCCTTTTTATTATTAAAATCTAATTTCTCAGATTCAATAAATGCGTCAATAAGTATTTTTTGTTGTGTACTTATTTTATTCATTTTAATCTAATCTCCTTATCAAGCACATGCCCTAACATTAATCTCCCCAGTTCTAGAGCACCTTCAGCCCGATCAAAATTTTTGATTTTAAATTGATAGCCATTTACAGTTTCTTTGCAGTCATAATTGCCTATCGTAGTAGGCTCTAAATTAGTCCTAGTAGCGATTATATTATAAATAGGTCTGCGGTTTATCCTAATTGTAACTTGTAGCACATCGCCTCCTTGAACCGCTGTTCTGCGTATTACTGACTTACTCATATCCATAAACATTCTCCTTTAAAATGAAAAAGCCCCTACTTGAGGGGCTAGTTCTATTCTATTGTAAGTAAAGCTAGACCAGCTTTAGAATGAGCATTGGGGATTTGTACCCATGTGGGCAGTTCCCATCAATCTCAACATAGCATCCGTCTATGGCTTGAAATGTACATTTAGTACACATCATGTCGAGAGTTCCATCATAGTAACACTCCCATGCCCAGTCTAACTGCTCCTCCTCGGTCCATGAGTTTTTTGAGTTCTCTACAGCGAACCTATGTAACTCATCGTCCGACATTTTAAGGAGGTCGAAGTCCAAGTCAGACATTTTAGTTCTCCTTCCTATGCTCAGTTTCCATATGTTTCGTGATTTTACCCACAAACCAATTTGTAATTGCTCTGCGAGTTTTATAGCTTTTTGGAGGGACAAAGATTTTTGAGCAGATGGGACAATACAGTTGTTCTCGAATGTCCTTTATACTCATTTTTGGAATTCTCCTCAATTCCCTCGGCAAAGGCCATGTGGAGTTCTCCGTTGGTACTGGCAATCCTCTACAATAGCCGTAGCAAGCTATAACCCAACCAGCACACCTTATACGCAAATTCTTTTTTGCAACGCCAGTAATGAGTATTGCATCAAGAACTGCGTACAACGTATTGTGGATTAACTCACGATTGCTATTGAGGATTGCGTCAACCTGGGTTTTGAAGTTCCCCTCAGGCAATTCATTACAAATTGCCTGCAACGCACGGTAGAGGTCTTGCCAGTTGAAACGGTAAACCTCTCCTATCACGAATTTGCGTTTACCGTGTCCGGTTACTTGGAACTCAATCTTGCTTTTTCTTCTTCCCACGATTTCACCTCGCTTTCTGAGTTCGGGAGTTCGGTTGTTAAGGTCCACCTTAAGCATACCACGAACTCAGAAATAGGTCAAGCCTCTACTCCATTCTGAGTTTCGAGGTTATGCTCAGATTGTGAGTTCTTATGCTCACAACCTGAACATACTCCCGAAAGAACTAAATTACAGCGTAAGACTGACTTTCACAGTCTTAGGTTCTTTATCCCTTTTACGTGCAGGAGTTTTTCTATCAGGTGGGAATCTTTCATGTGAAATTTCAGTATTCCTCGTCCTGATCTCACAAATTGTGAGTAAGTCCTCCACAGGATAAACTACTGTACCTCCACGGTTGTTATAATCAATAACTACATTATATTTTTCTAGTGATTTTAATGAAGGTAGAGATTCGAACTGCTTTGCCACCTCTACACACCATGAGGCAAACGCGGTTGGCCTATCTCCTCGACCTCCACCTAAACCTCCAATAATGAGGTTAAGTAAAAATCTACCCTGGGTGGGATGAAGTCCATCAACAAAATCTTTTCCTTCGTAGATTAAAGTTGATTTATGTGATTTTGTTCCAGGTTTACCGGTTTCTACACTTATACTAGAAATCTGAGCTTTTTCAGCAGAAGCTACAATAGGTTGGCCAGTCGCTAGAACTTTGACTGGAGGTAAACTTTGCACAGCCACTTCTGGCATGATTAAGTTCTCCTTGATTTTTGATTTTCTCTGAAAAATTTTCTTCTATTAGCAAGGCTACTTTTATACCATTTTTTAGGTCCAATTTTGAGGCTTTTATTACGCCTTTCTAGAGTTCTAATAATACCATCGCAGAACTGAAACTTAATTCTGCCTCTAAAAATACTCAGCTTCTTGGTCATATTAAACTCCTGAGTATAATTGAGGGAGGGGTTCGCACCCAATAATTTTATAATTATACTAGAGATCACCTACTTACCATCTGTTCATATTTGAACTTTGGATTTTTCGGATACTCTAGCGGGATTTAGAACTCACCCTCCCTCAATCAGGGAGATGGGATTTGAACCCACGTCCGCAGTTCCACAGACTGCTGTTTTTCCAGCTAAACTACTCCCTGAGTTAAAAAGAAAGGCCCGCGTAGTAGTGTGGAATACGCTATAAGCAAAAATTGGGGCGTTCCGTTATTTTCTACTACGCGGGCTAAAGCGAGGGTTAATCGCTTTTGAGAGTTCTAATGGCTACCTACCTGCCAGGGACCAGCTGAGTACGCCCGGCCTTCCAGTAGAAACCTCACAGCGAGTATAACCATGAGTTGTAGATACTCTCCATTAGAACTCTCAATAGAAATCAACAATCACTCTCTAGAGTTCTAGTGGCGGAGTAGATTTTTACCCATGAGAAAGGAGGTTTAAAGCATGGGTTCCCCGAACTTGTGTACCTCTGAAACATTGGAGTGTCCACTAGAACTCTGGAGAGAGGACGAAATGCGGCCACTAGTCCAAGACTAGATTCGCAGTATTGCCAAGTGCATTGATTTCAACTTGCGAGGTTGAGTAATCGTGGGATACTCAACTGCTGAGTCCAACGCACGATCTGGATCAGCCATCATAAACCTCGCTAATTCACTCAAATCGCCTTTGGGAGTATAACCCCGACATCCAGTCCTAATGACAACCAACTCTCCCTCAATTGGGAGTAGAAAGTGCCATAGGTCATCCTCGGGATTATCCTTATCACCATAAGCGGGATTGAACGCGAAAACGAGGTCGCAGGGCTTGCCTTCCATCCACGCAATAATTGGGACACCCTCAGAAATGTTTTCTACCAAATTCTGAGTAGTATCCTTTTCTTTGCTATTAGCGGTCTTGCCAGTTCTCTTAGCCATCAGAGTTATCCTCCTAGATAAATAAAAACTGGGAGTTGAGTACCCAGTTCTTTTCGGCTTAAGACCGCATTTCGTCATCTAATAATACCACGAACTCAGGAAATTGTCAAGATAGTACTAAAGATTGTTAAAAGTCATTTTTTGCTAGATTGTAGGAATATTTTGAGGTTGATATAATTTTTAGTTCGTGGCTGATCTTTAATTTAAAGTACTTAATTAATAAGGATAGAGTTCTTCAGCTAGAGGATTGGCTGCCGAACTCAAAATCTGTTAGTATAAGATGCTCTGCCCTCGTACTCTTGAGAGTTCCAGTTTTACTGCTGATTGGAGTAGACAGTACTATAGTTTTTATTATAAATGAACAAAAAAAAATTTATTGAGGAAAATAAATATTAACTCCTCAATAAATTTTTTCACTAAAAATTATAGTTTGTATAAAAGTATTTTTTCTATAGAATTTCATTTGCTAATTTTAAAAATTAGTTCAAGTTTAGTAACAGCAAAAATTTAGAAATTGATTTTAATGACTATTTATTATAAAGGCCAGGGAGATAACTTGCAATAAACCAATCACAAAAATTTATTATAATGATTAGGGTTATTAGTATTCCCCAATTACTAGATATGAACATTGCATAAAATGCACAAATAGATGTTGTAACGAGCATTGTAATAATTCTAATAAGATGAAATATTCCTATTATAATCTTCTTAATATTAATTGTAATCATCTTTCATATCTCCAATAGAAAATAAATTCTCTGATTTTATTTACAATTCGTCTAATTCCCATAATTATTACAGGTATTAAAATAATACTAAAAAGTGGCCAAGCCGCCATCCAAAAGAACGCGGCAAACATTCCTACACCTAAAATCGTGATAACTATTTTATATTCATCCCAGGCTTCGGTAAAATCTATATCGTCGCTAATAATATCAGCAAAAATAGCTACAATAAAAGTAATAATCATAATTACGAAAGCACCGATATTTCCTACTATATAATACCAAAGAGGCATATTTTCTACAAGTTTAATCATTTTTCTTTATCCTTCTTTTTACTTAGGTCTACTAAAATTTCTTTAATTTCTTCCTCCTTATCCTCCTTGACATCTATAACTTCTACGTCTACAATTTCTTCATCTTTCTTTTTTCTATTCTTAATTAAAGCAGGCAGAAAAAGTTTTCCTTTATTATTTTCACCAGGAGCATGTGATTTATCTCTATGATTTAATGGCACTAAATGTTCTCCATATAAAGCATCGTCAAAAAGTGTATCAAACATAGTTTACCCCTTTATTTATTGATATTTTACAATTAGAAATTTCTAAAAAGGACTAATTTTTAGGTTCTATCGGTTCGATAAATATCCGAAGATTTTTACATTTCAATATCATCTGTATCTGCTGTAAAAGTTAAGATTCCTCCATGTATAGGACACATCGGAAAGATTAAATTGCTGTTTTTATCTGGACGTATCCATGAAATTAAACCTCCTTTATCGTTGTTTTTAATTTCTATTACACTAAAGATACTATGACAACCTTTAAATTTACACCACCAAACACCTGTTTCAGGACCAAAATATTTATTTAGTTTCTCTGCTAAGGTCATTAAATTTGATACTCCCAATTTTGTGTAAGTATAAATTCTATATTTAAATCAACTCCAGTATGAGTAAACTCATCTTCATTTATTGTTAAAACTAAATAAGGACATTGATTCAATATTATAGCAATAGTTTCTATATTACAATTTTCAAAAACAATAACTCTTTGATTTTCTGTGAAATTGTCTGGAATTAGTATCTTAATATCTTCACAGAATTTTCTTTCTTTCCAAAAGGCTGTAAAGTCCTCTAAATCTTCTTCAAATAAATCATACTCGTAAGCTAAAATATTGTATTTATCTTCTTCTAAGTCTTTCTTCTCTAAGCTCATCATAATTTAATCTCCTGGAGATTCTTTGTGGAGCCTCGCGTATAATACTAGAAGAAATACGTGGTGATCTTGTATAATTTTTTACTTTTTTCTCATGAATGAGAGATTTAAACCTTTCCTCAACTAATTCATTATTTATTTGCATAGCTTCGTCTGTAATAAAATTATCTATATGCATTAAATATGCAAACAATAAACCATCTTTGGGATAACCTCTAAATTCTGGATGACATTGTAAACCTCTAACTGTGCCATTATATTTTTCAATACCTTCAATTACATTTCCCATTTTATTATTTTTTCTAACTCTCCAAACCAAAGAATTATAAAAATTTTTAGGGGGATATCTAACCGCCTGATGATGTAAACTTGATACAGAAAAGGGATAGTCTCCTACAAAATTATATAATGCAAGTTTTTTCTTAGACCCAATTGTTTTTACTTTGTGGCCGCTATGATGGTTTAAACCTTCAGGTACACACTTTTGATGGTGTATATCTTGAAACAAATTTCCACCAAAAAATACATTTAATAATTGATGTCCTCTACAAATACCAGATAATCTAACTTTATAACCATGCATAAACTTAGTTAGTTTAAATTCAATATCATCCCTAACTTTACTGAAATAACTTGAGATATTTCTTTCGCCATAACGTGCAGGATCAATATCCTCACCACCATCTAAAATAAATACATCTGGTAATATTGATGAATCTAATTTATCAGGGTCTATTTGCATAATATCATATTGTATAGTAAAATCATTTTCTTTTAAAAATTTATTTAAATCATCTACGCATTTAAAAATTGAGCCTCTAAACGGTGCTTTATTCCAGATGCCTAATACAATTGTTTTGCTCATTTTTTCTCTCCTGTAAGCTCATCAATTGCTACAGCAACATTACTAGAAAAGCCATCAATTATTGGAGAATTTTCTCCACCAAGCAATTCAAAAAATATTTCTTTGGTTTTTTTATCTTTAATACTTTTAATAGTTTTAATTACACCATATCTACCGGATGAAATAAACATAGCTGGGCCATTCGGTCTTTCGCTAAAAGATTCAATATTTGAAATTAAATTCAAATAGTGTAAAATATGCCATAATAAATAATTATATCCATGTTTAGTATATTTTCTGGATGCTCTAATTTTCTTCAGTACTTTAAGATTATCATTTCTAAGTTCTTTAATTAGATTATAGTAATTTCTAACTTTAGCAGAACGGTAAGTCAAAATACTTGATTCTCTAATTATTAATACTAACGCAGATGCAATAGTATGATATGTTAAACTTTTATTTACATCCAATGGAAAACATGCCAATTTAGTTTCTTTATTAAAGAGAGATAATCTTTCGCACAAAGATTTATCTATATTACTGTATGATAAAAATTCAGTTGCAAAGTCTGTCCAACCATCTTTAATTTTATTTAAATTTCTATCTGAGCGCTGAGTTAAATTTTCTCTAAGTAGTAAAATTCGATTTTCATCTAAATTTTGATTTCTCACATAAGAAGTTAATGTTTCTCTACAACCAAAACTTTCGCCTAGTTTTTTGAATGTAATATTTTCTAATGTATAGTCATAACTAAAGTCAAGACCATTAAAAGTTCTATTTTTTAATGTTCTTGTTTCATGTTTATACTTATAGTTTCCAAAGCCATCAAAGCAAGGAACACGTACTCTATAATTTAATTCATCAAAATTTTCTAACCCTACAAAAGCTTTAGCAATTTTTTCGGCATTTTTATTCCAAGCTGTGTTATCTTTTTTGGTTAGAAGAATCGTCATACCCATTAAAATACCCTCCTCATTTTATCGTATTGTTTTAAGATGGAATCTGTAATTTCTGTAGCATTGAAGTTATTAACTCTAGTTAAAGCTTCATTTAAATCTGCTCTAGATTGTAATACAAAAGTAATACCCTCTAAATCATTATCAAGGAAATGAGGTCCATCTATTGTAAAATTATTATGTAATTTAGAATAGTTTCTTCTAACTAAAATCAATGTATTTAACAATTCAGCTAAACCTCGATGAAAAAATCTATCAGGATTAAATTCTGAAGTTGGATTTCTAAAAATTCCATAAATTACATTACTTAATGTATTTCCACTTGCATTACCTTGCAAAGTAGAATAATCCATTAAACTTGAAATCACTAAACTATAATAAATTAACTTAGATAAATTTTCATTATCCCATAAATCAGGTCTTAGTACATTAAATTCTACAAGAAATGCTCTTAAATTTTTATTTTGGAATTTTATTTCATTCATATTTTCGCAGGATAATTCATCAACTTCAATCTTCATTAATTTTATAAACAGATTTCTAAAAAAGAATTCAAGATCATTTAAACTATGAAAGCTTCTCACTATCAAGTAAAAAATATTATTAAATTTCATAGGTCTAAATAAATCACTAAACCAGTATCCACCATATAATTCTTCGCCGTTTGAGAAATAAATATTATCTAAATTTTCCCAGGATTTATCACTTTCTATTTTTTGAATAAAATCTTCATTGGTCATTTTATTTACATAGATTAACTAAGCTTGAAATTTTATCATAGCTAAGATATCGCATACTACCTAATTTATCCAAAGCATCACAGAAAATATTAAATGCTCTAGTTTGATCAAAGTTTAAAACATTTTTAGGTGCAAGATGAGGTAACTCTGATTCTAAAAATTTACTAGCGTCTGTGGGATTTTTTACTAAGTTAAACACAGTATTCATTAGCGTAAGTAATGCGTCGCCTACTAGAGGATTCGTTATCCAAAAATTGCTAGGCGTTCTATATTCAATTCCTTTCATACCATTAGGATATTCTTGAAGCCTAATTTTTCCAGGCCTGCCGTAATATTTTAATCTAGATTTTTCTGCTTTAATCCAATTCATATTAGGTCGCATAAATGCTACACCTGAATTGCCTACTAATATATCCATTAAAATAGTAGCATGATAATATGTCTCATCAAATAAGCCCATATTATTTTCAGGTGCTTGCATATGAATATGTCCACCACCATATCTTTCAGGTATATCATCAGCAGAAATTTCGGTAGAAAATTCTCCGCTATAAATATCTAAATCAGGGTCACAACCAAACCTTACACAATCTCTAAATTCTTCACCACGATTATTCCAATATTTTTTTACATCAAAAGGTACAGTCGGAAAAATTATAGTTTCTAAATCAAATTTATCTTTAATAAATTTACTAATGCCAGTAATAGCATTTTCTATTCTTTCAAAAATTGTATTTTCATCATCAGATGGCATAAAGTTAATTTCTGTAGCCGCACCATCCTCAATAATGCTCCACCCATCGCCATTAATTAATGTTTTTTCGTCTAAATATTTTAAACCAAAATCCTCTCTTAATGCCGCTGGAGGAATACAATTTCCATCCTTATCTACAACAAAAATTTCGGGGTCTGCACCAAATTGTGTATCATACATTTTTTATCCTCCTGTTGAAGTTGAATCTGGTGTCCATCTTAATTCATAAGGTGAATCAATTCTAATAGTTCTCACAGGATTAGAACTTTCTTCTTCTGGCAATTCAAGATTTAATGCAATGCCCTCATCATTTTCTATAATATTAGTATATAATTCTTGAGGCATTTCTCTTTCACGCATGGCCGCATTAATTGCCTCTTCAATTCTTTTCTTTCTAGATTTAATGCTAGGTCCTCTATTACCAAAAATCTTAAATACATCATAATCCTTACAACTATTTACACAATTAGGACATAAAATAATCACATCCCCGAATTTTTTACCATCTTCTGATGAAATATGATTACCACAATTATCGCATTGAATGTAGGCTTCGCTGAATGCTAATTCCTTATCACATTTTTTACAATACGCTGTTTTAACATCTTTTTCATCTAAAATTGGCTGCGTGCCTGTAGAATTTTCTAATTGGTGTTTTGTAATTACTATTACACCATCATTATAAGTAAAATTTGCTAAAGTAGTTAATTTAATTTCTCTACGCAACATTAACTGTATACCACAATTACAAAAGAGTCTCATTTTTACTCGTCTCCGTGCGTAGCATTTTCTGTTCTGATTGTATGAAGTGTTAAGTCAAGATATTCATTAAAATATTTTGCAATCCTAGCTCTAAGATCATTATCTACAATATTTCCTCTAACAACTATATCAACAGTATCAGCTTTTTCTGGAAGTACAAAACTTTTACCATGATAGATAATTTTTAGCACATCACTATCTGAGAAAATTAAGTTAGAGTTTTTATCCACAATAACTTCATTAGGTGCTAAATAAACATCACATCCTATAGGAAAAAAGTCTAGATTAGTTAAAAATACATGCCATGTACATTTCATATGTTCATTAAAAGACACCTCATCTTCTAAATCATGGGGATTACTAATAATATTATCTGGGAAAAATGATCTATCTATAGGACTTAATGAAGTTTTTAATGATGACATTTTCTCTAGCTGTTTAGTTTGTCTTTCAGCTAATTTTAAACCACCGCCTAAAACAGAATCAATTAACTCAGGAATCGCTACTGTAAATTTATGTTGTGGAGAAAATGTTTCTGGTGCAGTATTAACAAAAGCCCACGTTTCTAAAATAAACATCTGTAATAAAATTCTGAAGCCCAATTTACTAATTTTTGTGCCATTTTCGTGTTCATCTGCAACCATTAAACCAGGAAAATATTTATCAAACCATTCTAACATATGAGGTATAAATAATTTACTTAATCCATTTTTATCTCTTAAATAATATACATCTGCCTCAGAGCTAACAACATAATAATTTTCTATATCTTTATCTTTTTTAGATAATGACATTTCCTTTAAAAATTCTATTGTCATAGGTTCGGCTTTTTCATATAATGTCATATCTATTAATTTTGCGCCGTCTGCACTTGAAATAAAATAAGGCATACCATTAATACCTAACCAGACATTTATTGTTTTAGCCTCATCAGCAAAAATTTCAGAAATTTCTAAAATCTCTTTATCTGAGGGGGGTATAATATCTTTACCTAAACTTTTACATCTTAGAACATCAATTTTGTTTCTATTATAAGACGATAATTCTACTTTAAAAGCAATTTTTGGAGCCTCAAACATTTTAAGTTCGAGATTTTCAATTACCTCAGGTGTAACATATTTTCCTATTTCATAAGGACAAAATTCTCTATAATTTCTTCTGGTATTTATTGGTGTGTCTTTTTTGTATATGGCCATTTAATAAATTTTCTCCCTTTTGATGTGATCATAATATTACCCTTTTCAAGCAAAAATGGTTCAATCTCTTTAACTAAAGTATTTTTATCAATTTGTAGTGCTCTTGATAAATTTGTAATACTGCTATGTCCAATACTATATAAATATTTTAAATACCTTAAATCTTCGGTGGTATAACCATGAGAATAAACTCCCATTGATCTTAAAACATGCTTTACAAAATAAGGATTTTTCTCATGACCATAATAGTTTAGCATCATTTTTACTCTATCAAACCTTTGCTTGGCAATTCTAGGATTTCCTCTAGATATATTAGCAATTAATAAACAAGATTCTTTACTAAGCTTAAATCTTCTGCCTAATGAATATCTGTAAATAATTTCGGATAAGTCCTCAACAGAATATGGATCAAAAGTAAATCTAATGCAACGTGATAAAAATGGTTCTGGAGATTCGCCATATTCTGTTGTGCAAAAAATAAATGAATGTTCGTTTTTATCAAGGTAAGGGTATAATAATTCCCATTCCTTGAATTTGTGTACTTCATCAATTAAATTAACTCTATAATCACTTAATGCAAGGTAATTAATTTTACCCTTAACAGGAATTTGAAAACTGTAATCAAATTCTGCGCCATCAGCAATAAATTTTGACAGGCTAGTTTTACCACAACCTGCGGGACCTTGTAATAATATATTTTGATTATGTCCTGATTTAATCGCATCTATGATAGGATTAATTTCTGACATTATTCTGCTTTGATTTATAAACCTCATAATCTTCCCTCCCTGCTAAAAGTTTCTCTTGAAATAATTTTGCGTAAATTTCCAGAGAGGCTGAGTTTAAACTTGGTGCTGAATTTACCTCCCAAACAATCCACCTACCCAATCCTCTTTTTCTACTTGACCACGCCATATCAATTCCGCAGAAATTTAACCCTAAAATTTCAGCAACTTCTAGTGCTGTTTTAGTCATAGATTTTGCACATTTAATTCTATCTAATTTAGATAATTTATATTGCCAACCAAAATGCGATGTTTTAATAACAGGATGTGATTCATCATCTATAGGATATTTCCTCATAATTTTAATAACTTCATTAAATGCTACATGAACTCTATATTCTCTGATAATATCATTATAAAAAGGTACAAGATATTTTGTATTCGTAGGAATTTCATCCTCAGAATTACAAATAGTAATATCTTGGCCAGATTTATGCTCCCTACTTCTTGCTAAAATTGGAAAACCTTTTTCAATAATTTCTTGCCATTCATTAGGTAAAAAATATCTTGGAGTTAATATTTCACTATCTTCAAGATATTTCCATAATTTGTGCTTATTAGAACATTTAATAATAGCTTCTCTAGAATTAGATTCTGTGTCCTCTTTAATATTAGAAGAATCTTGTGCGTTTCCATAACGTATAATTATGCTATTATTTTTATTAAGTTTACTAATATCCGTATGGAAGTTTAATCCTAATTTTCGGGCTAATCTTTTACCCGTCAGGATTCCACTTTTGGAGGCTAGTATGTACACTTTTTAATCCCGAATTTGCATTAAAGAACCACGGAAATCTTAAACTATCAATTAAACCATATAGTTCAATACAGCTAGAATCTTCCATTTTTTCTTTAAATGCTAATCTTACACTTCTCCAAATATTTGCCTTTTTTCCTTCACCTTGTCCCTCATAAGTTTTCTTTAGTTTTTTAAGGAAAAGTGCCAATTTTTCTATTTCATCTGATTCTGCAAGCAAAATAGAATAACCAAACATCATCAAAAATAAATAATTTAATTCACTAAAAGTTAAAAACATATCATGTGCATCTTTACATATCTCAAAAGCCAATCTATCATATTGTGCTACGCTTGTGTAAATATTTCTATTTGGTACAGGAGTATCTGGCACTCTAGAATGTTGATGTACATATGCTGGTTTAGTTTTAGGATATGTCTCTAAAATTTTCTCCTCAGTTTTAATTAAAGTTCCAGTAGGAATCTCATAAATATAAATACTTTCAGCATCAATATCTTTTTCCTCTGTGCAGACAATTTCTTGTCCTAAAATTGCTCTCCACATCATAGGTACAATAATGCTGGAAATATTCTTCTTCTCAGTATTAATTACAAAGCATAAATTATTTCCATCGCCATCTAAATAATTTGCATAACCTAAATCTGCTGTTCTACCTCTAACTACATAAATTAAATCAGGTTGTCTTAAATCTGCAATTAAAAAAGCAAACTTTCCATTAAAATCTTCCATAGCCTTAGAAATATGCTCTGGTCTTAAATGTTTTCTACCACAAACATTACGCAAATGATCTGCAAACCAGTAGCTATCAATTTTATCTTTTATTTCTAATTTTTCATCATCAGGTTCTAATGAACCATTATGCATTAAAATAATATTACCTGAAATATGAGGATGTGCACTATCTAAGTTAATTTCTTTATGTTTGATACTTGCTGATCTAACATGTGAAATTAAACAGGTTTCCTCATCAGTTAATAAATCCTCTATTCTTTTCCAATAAGTTGATTCAAATACTATTTCTCCTCCATCCTCAGAGGTTTTATAGTATTTTTTTAATGAGGGAAAATAAATTCCATGACCATCTGTATTACCTCTAGAGTTATTTAAAGTTAAATTTCCCAGCGTAGCTTTAACAATTGATGTTTTTCCGTGCAATAATGTTAATTGACACATTTTATAGCATTTCCTCCGGAAATATTGTTTCTCCCATGTTCTTAAGTTTATGAATGTCAATATAATTAGGAGTTCTTACTTTTCTTGACTCTCTATCTGTTAAAATTTCGGGCCAATATTCTTCAAATTCTGAATCTCTAAAAACAGCATTTCTATCTCTTAAATGCGACCAAACTCTATCATCAATATATTCAGGTTGAGGAGACAAATCATAAATTCTCCACAGAGATTCAATTAAAGCATAATCTTCAATATTCAAAAATTTAATTAATTCGTTGAAGTATTCTTTAAGATCGGCAGGAGGATTAGATAATCCATTAATTTTATTTTGGGTCAGTTTTTTAATTGTGTTTGTGTCAATTAAATAACAAGTTTCTACAAATTTCTTACATAATTCAACTGCAACCCATAAATAGTCCCACCTTAAAGTTTTATTGAATACTCTAAATTCCAAATGTGGTCTAGTGCCTGCTTTAATTAGATTATAAAAATTAATCCACATATATCTACATGGATGATATCTCCCCTCGCAATTCCAAATATCACCACAACGTACAAAAAACTCTCTCCAATTTTTACTGTTTAAAACTTCATCGTAAACTAAAATGGGCCTTGCACCACCACGACTGTCAATAATTGCAGGCCCAGAATTTGTTATAGGACGATAATAAATATAGTCCATAACTCTACCTCTATGAGGCCTACAAAAAGCACCTATCTTAAAAAAAGCATATTCAAAATATCCCGCTAAAATCCACGCACGCCTTAAAATTCCGATTGAATGTCTATTAATTCGGTCATTTTTAGCTAAGTCAAAAGGAAAATTAACATGCACATGAATACTACCTCTATTTGTATGTGCTCTTTCTCCGAATTGTTTTAATAATGAAAAAATTTGATCAAATAATTCAAGCCAATCATCATCAGAAGTATCAATAATTGGACTGACAATTTCTCCACCAATTGTTGCATGTCTTAATAACATATCATTAATAAAAGGGTCTAATGTTTTACCTTTAATTGGTAAATTATCTAACATTACTGTAGGAGATTCTACTGAAGCGTCATGTGTAATTATAAAACCCTCATCGTGTAATAAATTCCTTAAGGGACTAATTCTATCAGGAATTATGTCAGTATATTCTATTTCAATGCCTACTTTATTCCAGGGTTTTGTTTCTTCAAAATTTACATTTGACATAAATACCTCCAATTTTATTTTATACAAAAACTAACCCTCCAATAAAATACTGGAGGGCTATCTTTTTGGATAAAATTTTGTAGGGAGTTGTTCAGGATTTTGTATTTAATT
>Ga0209635_10001471_pt1 | contig 17539 bp, 16 predicted proteins | sample DeeMarSWOR230_32_FD_187463 | JGI IMG/M metagenome (GOLD analysis project Ga0209635, IMG submission 187463) | Marine sediment microbial communities from White Oak River estuary, North Carolina - WOR-2-30_32 (SPAdes) (version 2) | ecosystem: Environmental > Aquatic > Marine > Intertidal zone >... | reverse complement strand
GCAGCATCTCGAGTCTGGTTTCGTAAGTGTTATCTATCCTGAGCTTTCCCTCAACATCCTCGGCTATGACCCCTCCCAAGCAATTGGATTCCCTGACCTCCACTATCTTGCCGGATAATTCTTTATCCGCTTCAAGCAACTTTTTTACAGTGCTTACATCTTTTGGAGAAACGTAAATTCTGGCTTTGTCCACGCCGAGTCCCTCCATAGCTTCCCTGATCAAGTTTAGAAAATAGCTTTCATCGCTTGAAATTTGGGACAATTCCCTCTGCGCCCCGTCAATTATTTTGGCGATTGCGTCAGCTTTCGCACTCGATAGCTGCTGTCGCGCTTTTATAGAGGCCTGAGCCAAAATTCTCGCGACCTCCTCTTCTGCCCCTCCTAGCATTTTGCCCCTCTCTTCCTCGAGCCTTACTTCCCTCTGCCTTCTGGCTTTTTCTATCTCTTCTTGCGCTTTGTCCTCAGCCTCTCTTATTATGTTCTGGGCATCCAGCTTTACTTTGCTGACAACGGCTTCACTTATTTTTTCCATTTTAGATACCCTTAAAAAAGTCCTAACATGGCTAATGCCATTATGGCGAATACCAGTCCCAGCACGCCTATTAGCTCGACAAACACGGCTAACATCATGGCGTTAGTCAATATCCGCCCCTTTGTCTTGGGTAAAAGTGAGATACCAGAAGCGCACACAGAGCCCTGGTACGCTCCCGAGAACGCTTCAGCAGCGCCAGTTATGACACCGATGCCCAATACTGCGAAACCCATACCACCACCGTTGGACATCTCAGCGAGTGAGGGAATTACCGTTGTTATAATAAGTATTAGTGTTATGAGGCCATAAAAGGTCTGGGTCATCGGTAGCGATGCCAGGAGAATGACATTCCTGAGCTGTCCTGGTTCCTCAGACAGCGTAGCTGCCCCGGCCGAGCCAGCGATACCGATGCCTATTGAAGACCCTGCCAGGCCACCGGCTAATGCTATCGCACCTCCGATGACTGCCAGGGATTCGGGGCTGATTAACATCTTACACCTCCATTAATTAAATATTTTTTAACTGCGTTCATACTTTGACAAATACAGGTCGAGCCTTCAACCGGAATGGGCTGTATGCCCTGCCGCCTCCTTCATAGAACTTGAACAAGAACTCCACAAAACATAGCCTGAGGGAGTGTACAAAGCATGTTATGCCGCTAAGAGCTAAATTAAGCACATGTCCAACGAGCAGAACTAATATAAATATTAAGGTGCCAACGATAAGCCGGACTATTCCAGCAGGCATCATTCCGGACAATAAACCTGCCATCAGGTTAAAACAGTATGCCAGGTAATATGTGGCTAGCCCCACACCTGCTAGCCTGGCATATGACATAACATCGCCCAGTAGTCCGGTGACATCAAATAGCCAGAAAATACCGCCCAGGAAAGCACCCTTCTCCATCAAGGATGAGACGACAATTAATACTACCCCTAGAATCGCAACATATAACAGGATAGAATATATTTGTTCAGTTAACAGCGGAATATGTATGCCAAGTATAACATGCATAATCCAGGGTATGGCACCGAGCTGAAGTATAAATAGCCCGACCTTGTTGGGCACTACCGCTTTCTGCCCCTCTTTTATCCCTCTGATAAGGGCGAGCACATGGGCCATGTTTACGTGAACCAGACCTATTATTAATGAGAATGCTATGAAGAACACGGGGTCTAACAATCGTTCTTGAACTGTTGGGGCGAGTGCTAACTCAATTCCAAAGAACTTGGAGAAGAAGTCACCTAAGTAGTTTCCTGCAAGCACACCAATAACCAAACCAGCACCACCACTTGTGTAAACTATCCTTTGGAATAGCTTAAAACCTTCGGATTCGGGGTTATCAGCGAGAAGTCGCAGGCCACGGTATGCAAATAGCATGAGGAGGGCAGCGTACACTACGTCCCCCAGCATGATGCCAAAAAAAATGGCAAAGGAGTATGCTATTACCGGAGTGGGGTCCCATTCCTTATACTTTGGGGTACCAAACAAGTTCACAATGACTTCGAACGGCTTAACCGCGGTTGCATTCCTCATCTTGGTGGGTGGTTCCTCTGCTTGCTCTGGCTTTCTTGTGTCAATGAACACGTAGCCTATGTTCTCCCTGAGCTCAGAAATTGCAGCTTCGACATTACTCTCTGGAATCCACCCTTCGATTAATGTGACGTATTTTGCTTCACAGGCTTTGGCTAAAATTGCCAACCTTTCTGTTTCGGCTGATAATGCCTCCCTGAAAAGGACGAGCTTTTCTAGATTCTCCCTGGTTTTACTTTCAATCTCGGTATGAAGCTTTGCCAATTCTTCTTCAAGACTATGAATATTATCGTCGGCTACTTCAAGAAATTCTCTTAGGGTCAAATCTTTTTCTGGTATCGGTAAAATCCTGCCTCCCCCATCCTCGACTGCAAACTCTATAGTTTCTTGATTTTCCACTTTGGCAATGGCATACAAGACAGTCTCGTTTTCTACTGTGCCCGAAAGGCTCTCAAGTATGTAGTCTCTAAGTTTAGGGTATGAAGTTTCAAATAACTCGGCTGGAAACACAAAGACCCGAGAAAAAAGATAGCTTCCAGAAAAATTTAAATCTTGTAATCTAATATCGGCCTGCCGCTCCAGAGAGCCAAGATACTTGGTTAGTTCTGTTAGCTCCTTAATATCCTTGTTGAGTTTGGTAGCTATTTGATGCACGTTGCTGAGCTTGGTACATAGCAACCTTACTTCACTGTCAACTTCGTCAAACGGCCTAGTGTATATAACTTCCACATCCTCTCTCAGCAATACTCTTTCTCCTTTTGGTATGTAAGCTAATATGTCGTTAATGCTGGTTAATAATTCACCGATTTTCCTCCGTTCCCCTTCAATAGCTTCTTTGTCTATGGGCTTTAGCTCTTCGCTTTCCTCGACATGAAGCACACCAGTGGTATGTAGGGTTTTGAGGGTCTTGGTGGAGTAATCCTTGGTAGTCACTACCCTGACTTTAGCCATAGGGTCAGATGTATTGACGATTAGAGGTACCATGTTAACTTCTGCCCGTGACAATATTCACCACGAGCTCCGTAATCTCTTTTACTTTTTTATCAGCATTGATGCCGATTTCAGCAGCTTTCTCCTCAGAGTCCTTGATTTTTTTATCGGCTTCTACCCTAGCCTTACTCACAATCTTGTCACATTCAGTTTTTATCTCATCGACGGGCAACTGAGAGGAAACTATTTTCTTCGCCTCTTCCCTGGCTTCGAGGAGAATTTTGCTGGCTCTGATCCTTGCCTCTGCGAGTATCTTTTCGGCTTCGACCTCGAGGGCTTCTACGCTATTGGTGATTTCTTTGGCCATAACACGTCTTCTTGATAGTTCTCTGGGCTACTCCCAGACAACATTTGCATATAAGCTGTTTCTGTGATCGGGCGGGTAATCATTTCAGCAACTGATGATTGATTGCGTCCGTGATTATAACAAGGCGGTTCTTTTTTAGCAAATCGGTACTCTTGGTAAGAATCCATGCTCCTTAATATGCAGCAGCTTCAAAGTTTGTTATTAAAGTAGAATGCTTTATAATTCAAGATGTGAGAGTACATGAATTACATGAGTGGAATGTGGGCGTTGCCCAAGCTAGAGAAATACAATTGAGCTTGGCGAAAATGGTGGTAACTGAAAACGAAGTTATTAACCTACGCTTTGTTGCCGGTATTGACATATCTGCTCCTGATGCTCAGGGCGTAGCAAGTGGAGCAGTAGTAGTTCTCCGTTATCCTGAGTTGAGCATAGTCGAGGTAAAAATAGTTGAAGGTAAGATTACATTTCCCTATATTCCTGGCCTATTGTCTTTTCGGGAAAGTCCCTTGATTCTGGCTGCTTGTGAAAGACTAGGTAACGTTCCTGATCTTATTCTGATTGATGGTCAAGGGATTGCTCATCCCAGGAGATTGGGGCTCGCTTCACATGTGGGACTTTTTCTTGATTTGCCTACTATAGGCTGTGCAAAATCTATCCTTTGTGGCCGGCATCGGCCTGTAGGAGAAGAGGCTGGCTCTCATGTTGAACTGCTTGATAACGGTGAGCTTATTGGAGCAGCGTTAAGGACTAAATCTAGAGTGAAACCAATATATGTTTCCGTAGGTCATAAAATTGACCTGGCATCGGCTTTACAATGGGTGATAAAGTGCTGCCGTGGTTATAGACTTCCTGAACCTACCCGCCTGGCCCACCTCGCTGCCGGAGGAATATTGGTCTCCGAACCGAGTTGCCAAGGGAAGTTATTCGATTAAGGAGTATTTCAGATGCAAGAAGAGAAGGAAAATTTAGAAGCCTTGCTTCGTCGAATTTCAGACATCATGGTGCATCTTTGACATCCCTGGCAAGGAAAAGGAAATTGCCAGGATAGAGGCAGAGTCAGCCCAACCTGATTTTTGGCATGACCCGGCTAAAGCTCAAGCTATCATGCGGGAGCTCAGTAGAAGAAAGAATCTGGTCAATGATTGGCGCGGGCTGGAGAAGAAGGCTGACGACCTTCAGGAAATGATTGTTCTGGCTATCGAAGAGGAAGATTACTCTCTTAAGGAAGAGATACAACTGGAGCTAAAAAGGCTGGGCTCTCGATTTGAACAGTTGGAGGGCCAACAACTTTTTACTGGTGATTACGATAATCGAAATGCCATGCTCGCTCTTCATGCTGGTGCTGGTGGCACAGAGTCTCAGGATTGGGCAAACATGTTGCTCCGGATGTATTTGAGGTGGGCAGAGCGACATGATTATGAGGCTAAAGTTTTAGATATCTCCCCGGGAGAAGAGGCTGGTATCAAAAGTGCTATCGTGGAGGTTAAGGGGGATTATGTCTATGGCTATCTAAAAGGTGAGCATGGGGTGCACAGATTGGTGCGGCTTTCCCCATTTGATGCTGACCATGCCCGCCACACGTCTTTTGTCCTGGTGGAAGTCCTCCCCGAGGCTGAAGAGACGGTGGATGTCAAAATAAACCCGGAAGATTTGAGGATAGATACTTTCAGATCCAGTGGTCCTGGCGGGCAACATATGCAGAAGACAAGCAGCGCTGTCAGGATAACTCACTTACCTACAGGGCTGGTGGCTACTTGCCAGGGTCAAAGGTCTCAGCACCAAAACAAGGAAGCTGCTTTGAAGGTCCTTTATTCTCGCCTCCTGGAGCTTGACTGCAAGAAGAAAGAGGAAGAGAGAGCTAAGCTGAAAGGCGAGCGTATTGAAGCGGCTTGGGGGAATCAAATTAGAAGTTATGTTCTTCACCCCTACAAAATGGTGAAGGATCACCGCACCGATTATGAGGTTCACAATGCTGAAGCCGTGTTGGATGGAGAGCTAGATGGATTTATCACTGACTACCTTCGGTCTAGAGTGGGGAAATGATTAAACGCATCGCCTTAGTAATTTCAGCGCTTCTCTTTTTTTTAAGCCCCTCCCTCGTCGTAGCCGAGGATGGTATTACAGTTACAGCTAGCAATGTGGATGTAAATTTCCCAAGCCAGGCTGTGTTCACTCTTGAGGCTGAAAGCAGTGCTGATATTGTTGATATCCGTCTTTATTATCAGGTAAATAGGATGAACTACGCTGAAGTTGTCAGTGAAGGTTGGGCTGATTTTACTCCAGCAAGCAAGGTAGAGGCTAATTGGATATGGGATATGAGGAATGCAAGCTTACCCCCTGGTGCTGAAGTCACATACTGGTGGGGGATTAAGGATGCTGTCGAGAACGAATTTGAGACCTCCCCCGCGGTAATACATTTCGATGACAAGCGCTATTCTTGGCAGAGCTTGACTAGTACCGTACCCCAGGGTGGAGAGATGACCCTTTTCTGGTATGAAGGCGGTGATTCCTTCGCCCGAGAGTTGATGGATGCTTGCGAGGAAGGACTTGCCAGATTGATCCAGGATATTGGCACCTATCCGGAGAGGCCCATCAAGATATATATTTATGCCTCCACTAGTGATTTAAAGGGGGCTATGATTCTTCCTCGAGAATGGACAGGCGGCGTTGCTTTTACTGCATTTAGTACAATTGCTATTGGTGTTTCCCCGAGCGAACTTGATTGGGGCAAGAGGGCGTTGGTTCATGAGTTAACGCATCTTGTTGTTCATCAAGCGACTTTTAGCTCCTATGGGCAGCTTCCTCTCTGGCTTGACGAAGGGCTAGCTATGTATAACGAGGGCAAACTTTCCCCTGTTTTTCGCCCCCACCTGGAAGAGGCTATTTTGGAAGACGAGCTTATTTCAGTGCATAGCCTGTGTAGCCCCTTTTCTGCTTACTATGGGAAAGCTTGCCTTTCCTATGCTCAAAGCTATAGCCTTGTGGAGTACCTTCTGGATAATTATGGGCAGGACAAGATGCTTGATTTATTGGCTATTTTGAAGCAGGGTGATACCTATGACGAAGCTTTGACCGCGGTCTATGGTTTTAATATAGATGGTCTTGATGCTCGTTGGCAAGCAACGCTGGCGACCCCGGTGGTTCCGGCTCCAAGGGCATGGTTACATCCCGGCCTGATTGCTGTGTTAGCGGCATTAGCGACAGCACTAGCTTTATGGGGTGCTCTAGCTCTGGAGGAGTGGGATTGGCGCAGGTCGTATAGGAAATCAACCATGTAGGATAAGCCATGAAAGACTCTTTTACTGTTCACGATTTACCCCTCAGTGAGCGCCCACGAGAGAGGCTGCTTAAGCTGGGCAGCGAGGCTCTTTCTGCTCAAGAAATTTTAGCTTTAATCTTGGGTCGAGGAGTTAAAGGTGAATCTGTAATGGTGACTAGCCAGAAGCTGTTAAGCCGGTTTGGCAGTCTCAAAGGTATTGCCAATGCCTCTGTGGAGGAGTTGACTCAGACGAAAGGTATTGGGCCAGCCAAGGCGGCGCAGATTAAAGCTGCCCTTGAATTGAGTAAGAGACTGGAAGCCGATGTTGAAGAAAAACCCAAGCCGATGCTCAAGTCCCCGGAGGATGTGGCTAACGTGGTGAGGAGCCAGTTAAAAGGCAAGAAGAAGGAGCATTTTTTGGTACTCTGCCTGGATACTAGAAACAGGTTAATAAATTGTAAGCCAGTTTCCATAGGCAGCCTGGATACCAGCATTGTTCATCCCCGTGAGGTGTTTAAGGAAGCGGTGTCTTCCTGCGCCGCCTCGGTAATTTTTACTCATAATCATCCTTCGGGTGACCCTGAGCCATCCAAGGAAGATATTGAGCTAACCAAACGGCTGGCTAAAGCCGGTGAAATTATAGGCATTGATGTCCTTGACCATATTATCGTCTGTGATAAGAGTTACTTGAGCTTGAAGGCTAGGAATTTATTATAAATAAATTTACTACAACTTAATTTCTGCGATATACTATTGGACAGGTGAATAGCATGAAACCTAGCGAAGAAAGCGATGTTTTCTTTTTCCCCTATGATGGAGGTAGGGCTTTCCTTAGAGGGTTGAGAACTCTTTTCTCCAAAGTAGCCGATATTGTCTCTGCTGGTGATTCGGTAGCAGTGAAGGTTCACATGGGAGAATATGGAGGTAGTGCCTATCTTCACCCACCGATAGTGCGCCGGGCATGTGATTTGATTAAGGAAGCTGGAGGCAAACCGTTTGTCACGGATACCACTACTCTTTATCCCTTCGGGAGATTCACTGCCAGCCAGTATCTGGCTACAGCAGCCCGCAATGGCTTTACCAAAGAATCGTTGGGAGCACCTGTGGTTATCGCTGATGGGGAGCAAGGTTATGATGGAGAATGGGTAGCTATGCCCAAACAGGTTTCTGATTGCTCTTTAGATAGAATAAAGATAGCCAGTAATATTTTCACTGCCGACTCTATGGTAGTGCTTACTCACTTCAAGGGGCATGAGCTAGCTAGCTTTGGAGGTTCAATTAAGAATGTGGCTATGGGCTGTGTTACCAAGGAGTCGAAGGCTGCTCAACATAGGGCGAATCGGGCTATTATCGACATCTCCAAATGCAACGGCTGTGGGCAATGCGTTGATGCATGCGCATTTAAAGCCTTGTCTTTGGTTGAAGAAAAGATAGTGCGTGATGATGAGAAATGCATGGATTGCAGTCATTGTCTTTATGTCTGCCCGGAAGCTGTTTACTCCGTGACTCCCCGAGCTAAGGAGAGGTTTCAAGTTTCTGTAGCTCACGCTGCCGCGGGTGTACTGAGCCGGTTTCGCTCTAAAGTGGCTTTTATCAATTTCGTCCAGGATGTAACGCGATTGTGTGACTGCGTAACGCCATCAGGTTTGCCGGTAGTTTCCGATATTGGCATCCTCGCCTCCAAAGATGTCGTAGCTATTGATAAGGCATCGTTGGACATGATTGCTCAAAGCAAGCCCCTGGGGAAATATGCCAACATCAGCTCTCCTGATATACTGGGCGAGATAAATGGCACAGATAGCCTGATTCAAATAAGAGCTGCCCAGAAGCTTGGCTTGGGCAGCATGGCGTATGAGCTAAAAGAACAAAAATAAAAATGCAAAATGACAAGGCAAAATTTAAAAATGGATTTAAGGGTCAAAGGAAAAAACGATTTTTGCATTTTAATTTATAATTTTGATTTTTCATCTTTGCCTTTTGATAATTCTCTCAGGATTTAGTCACTGTTTAAAACGCTATGCGAAGTAACACGGAAGATATTAATCTGGCTCGCTCTCTTTTAGCGGAAGAGAAATGGAATCTCGTTATAGTGAAGAAAGGGCAAGTCCTTTTCAGTTCCAGAGAGCGCGGGGTAGCCCCCTTTTTCCAGGCTGTTCAGAGTAAGGGAGAAAGTTTACATAATGCTACAGTGGCTGACCGCATTGTGGGCTTAGCTATAGCTATGCTTTGCCTTCATGCCCGGATAGCCTCGGTGTATGCTGACATAGCCAGCCAGAGAGCACTTGACATGCTGAAGGGGAAAGGTGTGACCGTTAGCAATAAGAACACAGTTCCTTATATCTCTAACTACGATGGCACAGACTTGTGTCCCTTCGAGAAGCTGGCAGGAAGTTGCCAAAAGCCTTCTCAGTTGTTGGCAGCGTTACAGTCTCTTTTCGCCGAAGGTGACCAGTGAAAAGAATTTGGCATCTCGCATTATTATCTTTTCTTTTGTCGGCTTTATTGATTTTGCCTTCGACTGGTTGTTATCCTTGGTGGGGTGGCGAAGACGTCCTTCGCCTCTGGGATACTGGTCCTCTAACGCTTGACCCGGCGATTTCTGCCGACATGTCTTCTCATGTCTACGTCATGCAAATCTTCTCTGGCTTGGTTCGCCTTGACCAGGATTTGAATATAATGCCCGATATTGCTGAGAGCTGGGAGCCAAGCCCTGATGGCAAAACATATACCTTCTACCTGCGCCAGGGTGTGAAATTCCATAACGGTGGGGAGGTCAAAGCTGCCAATTTCAAATACTCCTGGGAGCGAGCTTGCGACCCTGATACTGGCTCTGGCACAGCCGCTACGTATCTGGGCGATATCATTGGTGCCAAAGATATGCTGGCAGGGAAAGTAGGAGAAATCTCCGGGATACAAGTCATTGATGACTATACTCTTAAGGTTACCATTGATGCTCCCAAGGCTTATTTCCTGAACAAGCTGGCTTATCCCACCGCCTTTGTGGTTGATAGGGCTAATGTGGAATCCAGGGAAGACTGGTGGCGGGAGCCAAACGGGACAGGACCATTCAAGTTAAAGAAATGGGAACCAGCCCAACAGCTGATTTTGGAGCGTAGCCAGATTTATTACGGAGAACCTGTCAAATTGGAGCAGGTCGTTTATCTTCTGTCTGGTATGCCCATGGCCTGGTACGAAAAAGGGCAGATTGATGTTACCCTTGTTTTCATGAGTTACATTGACCAGGCTAGCGATGTGGCTAACCCGCTTCATCTGGAGTTAGCTGTAACGCCTGAGCTCAGCCTCTATTATATTGGCTTCAACACTGCCCAACCTCCCTTCGACGATGTTAACGTCCGCCGTGCTTTTTGTCTTGCTGTGAATAAAGAGCGTATCGCTAAGTTGATATTGAGGGACATGGTGGATGTAGCCGATGGTATTTTGCCGCCGGGCATGCCTGGCTATAAAGAGGCTCCTGAAGAATTGGACTACGATGTGGAAGAAGCGAAAGAGCTCATCGCCACCTCGAAATACGGAGATGTCTCGAACTTGCCCCCTATCACCATAACTATTGAAGGCTACGGCAATAGTATTCCCAGTTATCTGGGCGCCATCATCCAGGAATGGCAGCAAAATCTCGGCGTGGAAGTCTCGGTGAGGCAACTGGAAACAGAGGATTTCCTTTATAACCTGAAACAAGAGAAGGATGAGATGTTCATGCTGGGCTGGGTAGCTGACTATCCCGACCCGCATAATTTCTTGGATATTCTTTTTTATACCGGAAGCGAAAGTAATATCTTCGAATACAGCAACTCCAACCTGGATGATTTACTTGACCAGGCGGCTGTAGAACAGAATAGGGCTGACCGCCTGGCTATGTATCAACAAGCTGAGCAACTGGTGGTTGATGACGCCCCTTGCCTTCCCTTGTTCCATGGCACTAACTATATCCTGGTGAAGCCTTATGTCAAAGACTATGAGCTCAGTCCTCTGGGTATTCCCGACTTAAGCACGGTTTATCTAGAGAAGCCCTAGCTTGCCGGCGAGGATTTATTCACGCATTGGGTTGTTAGTCCTTTTTCATGAAAGTAGTGGGACTTCCTGTGAAATTATGCTCAAGGCTGTGATTATGTTGGGGGGTTTGTGGTGGTATAATAATAAGGGATGGAAAGGGAGGCGATGCTCTATGAGACACTCCCTGGTGGCAGGGTGAGGTGTCATGTTTGCCAATGGAGGTGCCTTATTAATCACGGTAAGCTTGGCGTCTGCCGCATGCGCATCAATCGGGATGGCAAGCTGTATAGCATGAATTATGCGGAGGTATCCTCGATGGCACCAGACCATATTGAGAAAAAACCTCTATTTCATTTCTTCCCTGGTACCTATGCGTTTTCCTTAGGCAGCTGGGGATGCAATTTTCACTGCAAGGGATGCCAGAACTGGGAGATTTCCTGTGTGGATATCCCGCAAGGTTCAAAGCAATTGCTCCCGGAAAAAGAGATAGAGCTAACCAAGAGATATAATTGCCAGGGCATTGCCTGGACTTACAATGAGCCGGCGATTTGGTTTGAATACACCCTGGACTCAGCCAAGCTAGCTAAAGAAAATAATCTATACACTGTGTATGTGACCAATGGCTATGCCACGTCTGAAGCTCTGGATACCATAGGTCCTTGGCTTGATGCCTGGAGGGTGGATGTCAAGGGCTATACCGACGGGTTCTATCGTCAGCTCGCCAGGATTTCTCAGTGGCAGGGCATTCTGGACGTTGCCAGGCGGGCTAAAGAGAAATGGAATATGCATGTTGAGGTGGTGACCAATATCATCCCTACTATGAACGACGATGGAGAACAACTCAGGAACATTGCCACCTGGATTCGAGATAATCTGGGTGAGCTCACTCCCTGGCATGTAACTCGTTTCCATCCCCTACACGAATTCACCCATCTGTCGGCTACCCCGGTATCCACTTTAGAAAGGGCATATAAGATTGGGAAAAAGGTCGGGCTGAAGTTTGTCTATCTGGGCAATGTGCCGGGGCATGAGTACGAAAATACCGTGTGTTATTCTTGTGGTAAGAGGGTGGTTCAGCGCATTGGCTATGATACTCAAGTAGTGGGACTGGATGGCTCGAGGTGTAAATTCTGCGGAGCTGGACTTAATTTCCGGACATGAGGGAGGTGTTTTATGGCAAGTGGACTGCATCCTGTGGTAAAACTGGCTAAGGAGACTGTGGAAATCTATATCAGAAAGGGTAAGACGCCCAAGCCGATGAAGTTAACTCCGGAAATGAGAGAACAGGCAGGGGTTTTTGTTTCCCTTCATAAGCATGGGCAATTAAGGGGATGTATTGGCACCTTTGAGCCAAAGGAGCGTAATGTGGCTGAAGAAATAATTGCCAACGCTATTAGCTCGTCTACCAGAGACCCGCGCTTTCCCCCGGTGACTACGTCTGAGCTTGATGACTTGGAATATAGCGTGGATATCCTTACTAAGCCTGAGCCAGTCACAGATATTAGCCAGCTCGACCCTAAGACATATGGCGTTATCGTGGAGAGTGGTTGGAAAAAGGGACTTTTACTGCCTGACCTAGAAGGTGTGGATAGTGTTGAGGAGCAAATTGCTATTTGTCGGCTCAAGGCGGGGATATCAGCCGGCGAGTCGGTTAAGCTCTATAGCTTTCAGGTGAGGAGATTCAAGTGACAGGCTGTGATTACTAATAATGGAGAGGATGCCTCTTTTCGACCCACCAGAGGAAAAGGATTTACCTCAGAGTATGCCCTTAGCGGCAAGGATGCGACCACAGACGTTTGTTGAGTTCGTGGGACAGCAGCATTTGGTTGCCGAAGGACGAGTGCTCCGGAAATGTATCGAGGCGGACCAGCTACCTTCCATGGTATTCTGGGGACCGCCAGGCAGCGGAAAGACAACTCTGGCTCACATTATCGCCAATGTCACCAGAGCACAATTCAGTCCTTTGAGCGCTGTGAGTGCCGGGGTGGCTGATTTGCGGAGTGTTATCGGGGAAGCTAAGAAGAGACTAAAGTCATCGGGCCAGAGAACCATTCTTTTTGTTGATGAAATTCACCGTTTCAATAAGGCACAACAGGATGCGGTATTGCCTTTCGTGGAAAATGGCACAGTGACTTTCATCGGCGCCACTACGGAAAATCCATCCTTCGAAGTTATCGCCCCGCTTCTTTCCCGGTGTCGGGTTTTTCGATTGAATTTGCTGAGCGATGAGGAGGTCAGGCTCATTGTGGAGCGAGCCATTAAGGATGTAGAAAGAGGGCTGGGTAAGTTACAGATTACCATAAGTGAGGAGGCTCTGCGCCACCTGGTGACCATGTCCAATGGTGATGCTCGGGTGGCTTTGAACGCTTTAGAAATGGCGGCATCTGCTACTGTGCCTGACGCCAGTGGCTTACTGTCAATAAACTTGTCTGCTATTGAGGAAGCATTGCAGCATCGTGCTTTGCTCTACGATAAGAGTGGGGACCAGCATTATGACCTGATTTCGGCGCTGCACAAATCCTTACGCGGCTCCGATCCCGATGCTGCTTTATATTGGCTGGGGCGTATGCTTGAAGCTGGGGAAGACCCTCTGTATATCGCCCGTCGCCTGGTGCGCTTTGCTTCGGAGGACGTTGGCGTGGCTGACCCTCAAGCATTGGTCATAGCGGTAGCTGCCCAGCAGGCAGTGCACTTCATAGGCTTACCCGAAGGGAATCTCGCTTTAGCAGAGGCCGTGGTTTATCTGGCCGCTGCTCCTAAAAGCAATTCCTTGTACCAGGCTTATTCTCGGGTCCAAGAGGATATACAACAGGGCCGAAATGAGCCTGTGCCACTCCACTTGCGTAACCCGGTGACCGACCTGATGCGTCAGATGGGACACGGGCAGGGCTATAAATATGCCCACGATTATACTGACCATTTTGTAAAGCAGCAAAACCTGCCCACTGCTATTCAAGGGAAACATTATTACGTTCCCACTGAGCAAGGCTATGAAAAAGAGATTGCTGATAGGCTGAAGAAGTGGTGGGGGAGGGCACAGGAAGAAGTGTAAAGCATAGTGGAAGTTACTTACAGCGTGTTATAATGCGAAACGGGTTTGGGGTCCTGGAGATAGGAGGTATGTATTGATGGAGGTGCACTTTGGCTAAGTTTTCACTCATCCCCAAAGATATGGAGTTCTACGATCTGTTCGAACAGGAGACGGCTAATCTTGTTGTTGCCGCAGAAAAGCTGGTTGACTTCTTTGATAACTACGAAAACGTGGAAGCAAAAGCAAAAGAGCTTAAGGATTTGGAACATAGAGGCGACGTTATAACGCACGAAATAATAGCACGAGTGCATCAGAGCTTTGTGACACCTATTGACAGGGAGGATATTACTCTCCTGGCCCATAGATTGGACGATGTCATGGATTTCATCGAGGCTGCGGGTAGAACAGCCTTCCTTTATCGTATTGCTCAACCTACGGAGAGGGCTCGAGAATTAGCCCGAATCGTGAGGAAGGTGGCTGTGAAGTTGAACGAGGTAGTACCTCGTTTGCGCCGTCGTGACCAATTCCCTTGGATTCTTAAGCAGTGTGTGGATATTAATACCTTGGAAAACGATGCTGACGACGTGCAGCACGCTGCCCTAGTCGAGCTGTTCGAAGTTTGTAGTACTAACACTTGCGAGGTAATCAAGTGGCGTGAAATCTACGGGCACCTGGAAAATGCCACTGACCGGGGCGAAGATGTCGCCAATGTTCTTGAAGGTATAGTATTGAAGCATGCCTGAGCTCGCTCTGCTGGTTCTGGTAATTGCAGCAGCCATCGGCTTTGGCGTAGTTAATGGTTTTAACGATGCTGCCAATAGTGTTGCTGCTTCGATTGGCTCCCGGGCTATTTCACCTCGAAACGCTATAATACTGGCTGCCTTTTGTAACTTCGCTGGTGCCGCTACCGGCCTGGCGGTTGCCGAAACCATCGGCAAGGGGATTTTAGTCTCTGAGGCAATCTCATATGTAACAGTGATTGCTGGGTTAGTAGCGGTTATCATCTGGGGAACTATAGCTACTCGCTTAGGTCTGCCGATAAGCATAAGCCATAGCTTTATCACCGGGCTGGCGGCGGCGGGGGTAGCGGTGGTAGGCTGGGAGGCAGTAATATGGAACGTCCTGGAAAGGATTGGGGTATCAGTGGTTGCTGCTCCTACCTTGGGCTTCATCGGGGGCTTTGCCCTCATGGTTGTCCTGCTCTGGGCATTTCGCCAAAGCGCTCCAGCCCGGATGAGGATTGTCTTCAGCCGTTTGCAATGGCTTACTACCGCTTTTCTAGCTTATACCCACGGTAAAAATGATGGTCAGATGCCCATAGGTGTCATCGCCATGGCACTGATAATTTATTATAAGCAGATTGGTCAGTTTGGGCAGGCGGCCACGGTTTGGGACGAAATTGCGCTTAATGGTAATTTGTGGTGGGTAATAATCGTATCCGCTTTAGCTATTAGCTCGGGCATCGCTATGGGTGGCTGGCGAGTTATTAAAACTGTGGGGGTAAAGATAACTGCTCTGCAACCTATCCATGGATTTGCTACCCAGGCTTCAGCGGCTATTGTTATCGAGATAGCTTCACACCTGGGTATTCCCGTAAGCACCACTCATTGTGCCACGGCAGCTACAATGGGGGTGGGTGCCACGAAACGCCTTTCCGCAGTCAGGTGGGGAGTAACCAGGAATATCGTGTTAGCCTGGGTCTTGACCTTCCCGATATGCGGCGCCCTCGGCTGGGTAATAGCATCACTTTTGAAGCTTGCCTTTTGAACTAACCACAAAGGTTCACAAGACTCTTTAGAGACCCCTCAACCCGTTTGTTTTTGGATTTACCAGGGTTCCCACGAAAATCACGAGATTTTCGTGGGTGGATTGAAGTGACAAAACTCCTTTGCCTCTTTAGAACACCTGTGCTATATTTAGCTTCGCTAGATGGGTAATAAGGGTTCAATAAGGAAAGTAGATTGAGTTTGAAGCTATTGCCGGCGGCTCTTCAGAAGCAGGATTACAACCTGGCAGCTCATGTCCTCGTCTATGGCTTGGTCAAAGCCTCCTTAAGAAAACCTAAAAACACTTCGAATTTTCATGGGCCCCGGAACTCTTATGTCAGCAGAAAGAAAAAGCAAGAAAAAGTATAGCCCGCGGGGTTTCTATAGCCGGGCTCTGGATGAGGCAGAAAAGCTCGAGCTGGAGGAAGCTTCTCATGTCGAAGGAATCGACGAGGAAATTGCCCTTCTCAGAGTAAAGCTCAGGGAACTCCTGGAAGAGCAGCCGGAGCGAGTTGACCTGCACTTCGAGGCAGCCAATATCGTAGCCCGGCTGGTAAGAACCCGGTATCAAATTACTAGAGAGCAGAAGAAGTCTCTCAAGGAAGCTATCCAGAAAGTCCTGACCGAAGTCGCTTTGCCCCTGGGGGTTGGTATCGGAATTAAAGCAGCAAGCAAATAAGCAAGCTAAAGCTTAAATCTTAAGCACTAAATTCTAAATCCTAAACAATATCGAAGCACTAATGACCAAAATTCCGAAATGGTTTGGTATTTGAATTTGGGATTTTGGATTTGTTTAGAATTTAGAGCTTAGATATTGGAATTCTATTCTTATGGAGCTAAGACCTTATCAGCTGGAAGTAGCCCGGGCAGTTATAGAATCTATTCAGAAGGGGATGGGGCTGACCTTTTCTGTGGAGATTGCCAGGCAAGGAGGCAAAAACGAGCTTTCAGCGCATCTGGAAGTCCTGCTGTTAACGCTATATATGGTCAGGGGAGGCAATCTTGTAAAGTGCTCCCCGACCTTTAAGCCTCAAACCATTATATCTATAGAAAGGTTGAAACAGAGGCTGGATGATTTCGGTTTTGATGGCATTTATCGCCCCCAGATGAATTATATCGTTCAGCTCGGCAACGCTAAAGCCATCTTTCTGTCGGCTGAGGGCTCGTCTTCAGTGGTGGGACACAGCGCTGACATACTTCTGGAGATCGATGAATCGCAAGATGTTAGCAAGGAAAAGTACACCAAAGAATTTCGCCCCATGGGTTCCGCCGCCAACGCGACCACGATTCTGTATGGCACCACCTGGGACGATGGTACCTTGCTGGAGGAAGTAAAGCAGGCTAATCTGGAACTGGAAAGGAAGGACGGCATTAAGCGCCACTTTAAATTTGGTTGGCAAGAGGTCGGCCGGTACAATCTTGACTATTTCAGATTCGTCGAGGCCGAGCGACAAAGACTGGGCGAAGAGCATCCCCTGTTCAGGACTCAATATGCTTTATTACCTATCGCCCATGGAGGGTGCTTCCTATCACGGCAGCAGATAGCTCTGGTGCTGGGAGAACACCAGAGGCAATCGCAGCCTGAAGGGAAGAGGACTTATGTTGCTGGCGTGGATTTGGCCGGTGAACATGAGCAGGAAATGACTGGAGGGGATGCTCCTGTTAGTGATGGGGGGCGAGGGTGTGATTCCACGGTAATCACTATTGCCGAGATGGATTCCGCTAACCCATCGCAGCCGCTGTTGAAAGTTGTGGAACAATACCAGTGGACGGGAACGCCCCATAGCCAGCTTTACACCCAGATGACGGATATCCTTAAGAATGTCTGGAACTGCCGGAGGATAGTGGTGGACGCCACCGGCATCGGTCAGCCTGTAGCTAGCTTTCTTAGAAAGGAACTGGGAAGCAGGGTCGTCCCATTCGTCATTACCTCGAAGAGCAAATCCGACATGGGCTTTGAGCTATTGTCCTTAATCAATTCCGGGAGGCTTAAACTCTACAGGCAGGATGGCTCCCGGGAGTATAAAGAGACCCTGTTTGAGATGGAAAGAGCCAAGGCGAAATATCGCCCGAACCAGACAATTAACTTTTATGTTGACCCTCAAGAAGG
>Ga0209635_10001469_pt1 | contig 17542 bp, 35 predicted proteins | sample DeeMarSWOR230_32_FD_187463 | JGI IMG/M metagenome (GOLD analysis project Ga0209635, IMG submission 187463) | Marine sediment microbial communities from White Oak River estuary, North Carolina - WOR-2-30_32 (SPAdes) (version 2) | ecosystem: Environmental > Aquatic > Marine > Intertidal zone >... | reverse complement strand
GATGAAGGAATAGGGGTTTGTGAGGACTTTAGAATAGGTTCACTTCAGTACCGAGAGTGTTAGAATTAGATCCAAAACCCTAGTTTCCTTCTTTAGTCCAGGATTGAGCCAAGATTAATCCATAAACATGCTCAAGGTTTATATATTAAATAATTTAATAATTTAATTATGGTAAAAGCTTGGCATGTAATACTAGCTGTTAGTTTTGCAATTTTTATATCTATAATTGTTGCTCTAGAAGCTGGAGCTGTATTAACTCCTTATTATTTTCTCCCATTGATCTTAGTAATTATAATAGTTGTAATACTCTGGTTAATTTACAAATTAGTTTTTAAAAAAGAGATGCCATCAATAACAGGATTTAGAGCAAAATTAACAATTGAATCTGTAAAATTTGCTGCTGCAACACATCTTTTAAATCATCATGGAATAGATCTATTTGCAACAGGGTATCCAACAGATCCTATATCAGCAAGATATGTAACTAATATGATAGCAAATAAATGTTCTCCAGTACAAGGAGAAGAAGCTTGGTTTGTAAGACTCACCCTAAGAGATAAAAGATATTTTGATGGATTGTATACTAGGATCATTATTTATATAGATGGTGATGGGAATGTTACTGATGATCCAATAATGAATGAAAAAACTTTTATTGATAGTACACTTTGGAGACATCCAGAAATATGGTTTACAAAAGCTCCTTCTAAAACCACAAGACCTAGATCTCTTGAAACAATTCTTGCTCAAAGATTTGAAGAAACTGGTGAATTGCCACCAGGGATTACAATTAAAAAACCTGAGAAAGAGGAATAGATTTAAATATTAAATAATTTAATAATTTAATTATGGCTGAAGAACAAAATAAATCAAAATCAAATTATTTTGAGTTCTGGAAAAGGAATCTAGGTAAAGAAATTACAATTTTTACACATGATAATAAAAAAGGCATTAAAGGAAGATTAATAGCAGTACTAGTAAGCCATATGAACATTATTCTAGAAACAGAGACAGACTATTTGATTTTTAGAGGTCAAGCCATCCACCATGTTGCAATCCCTAAAGGTAATAAAAATGAATAAAATGTTAGCATTATTAATTGGAGTTTTAATTATTGGAGCAATAGCAATAGCTGTATTAAATTATTCTGGAATGATAGAACTGAATACTGAAATGCTAATGTCAATATTGATCGTAATCATCGTTATTGAAATAGCAATAATGGTTATAGCTTTTATCATGAAAAGGAGAAAGAAGAAAAAAACTTATCAGCTACCAGTACCTCAACAACCACCAGCTCCTTTACCTTCTCCACAACCTCAAACAACTATACCACCTTCTCCACCACAATCCCAGCCAATTACACCAATTCCCCATGAAGTAACTGAAACAATACCCTCAGAAATTCTTGAATATAAAGTTCCAGGAATAATCAAAACAATTGCAACACAACAAGAGGGAAAAGACATAATTGGAATAGAAGTAGAAAAATTCCCACCAAGCATGAAGTTTGGACATAATGTTTCTATAATAAAAGAAAAGATAGAGCAAGTCCAATTGAAAAAAGAGCCACTTATCAAAGAATTACCAAAAACACCAGGAGAACTTGAATCAGTTATCACACAACTAATAAAAAAACAACAATCTAAAAAGTCTAAAAAACCTACAAGAAAACCTAAAAAGATCAAAAAGAAGGTGAAGAAGAAACATGGAACAAAGAAAAAATAATGTCATAAGAATGTTATTCATTCTTTTTTGTCTAGGACAATTGATACTTGATGCTTTCTTCATCATGAATTATTTCAATCAATCAAATAGGCTTGATGTACAGGATGAACTTATTAGCAATTTTGTAGATCAAGGGAATCTTTTACAAGATAAATTTTTTATCTTAAGCTCTTATCACAATAGACTAGTAGAAAGCTTCTTCATTGGCAACAAAAAGGTAGAAATTACAACTAGAAATTTTTTAGTAGCTATGAATACAGCAAATAATACAGAATTAAATGATTGTATTGCTCAATATAAAGATCCAATTCTTTTAGAGGAACTTGCATTGCAACTAGGATCTGAAAAAATTACAGGATATGTAATCCATTTATATGATAGAGTTACCTTTGAAGAAATTGGATATACTGTTTTTGATGAAAACTTTGTGGAATACAACATCTATAATTGTGGAAGGGCTTTTTACGATGAATCAACTAAAACACTTGATATTGAGTTGGTATAATGAAGTGGATAATTTCAGCCTTAGCAGTCTTATTGGTTTTTCCAGCTTTAGTTCTAGCCATTACTCCTAATGTGGATGTGAAGGCTGATCCTGATGAATTTTATAGTGAAGTAAATCTTACTGAAAAAATAACAATTCAATTTAATCTGACAAATGAGTGTGAATTTATAATAGAAAATATTTATTTGGAGTCCACTTACTTAGAGTCATATTCCCCAGGTGGGAAAACATTATCACCAACTGAATCAGCAATATTCTCTGCAACTTTACAAATCATTGACAATATAACAAATATGACTGAAGGTCAAATTATAGAAGATCTGATTGAAGTCTATGGAGATGTTGTTTATGAAGATCCTGACAATATTACAAAGGAAGTTGTTGCAGAAATAGAATTAACTTTCAATATTTCAATAGGAGAGCCAGCAAAGCAATATTTCTATAGAAAATGTTTTATAGAAGAAGATGAAGAATTTTGTACAGCTTTTAATATATCAGATGTGACTCCAATTCTCATAATAAATAAAACTGAGGAACATTACAATGTTCTGATACCATTGAATACAACAAAGGATTTTTTTGATTCTTATAACAATAGTCTCTCAGAGATTTTAAAAATATTTGAAGAATCAAAGGCTGATATTGAGAATGCTTCCCAACAGATTATAATATCACAAGAAAGAGAAAGTAATATTTTTAGGAATGCATTTGTCCTGGAAAATTTTCTAAAGAACCCAAACAATCCAGCCTGGATGCAAATTGCTCCATTCAATATTCTAAGGAACACTACAGGATTTACAGATGATGAGCTAACTGATGCTCTCAATATATTATTCCAGAGCAATAAAATAAGTCAGAAAACAGTAAAAGAACAGATCACAATCCCTGTTCCTAGTGGAGTAATGACACAGGAGATAGACAAAGTTTATATTGCCTCATCAGAAAGATTAAAAACAGAAGCTACAGAAAAACAATCTTCTGATATGGTCACTTTGTCAATATTGATTACTATCATAGCTATCATAGGTATAGCATTTTATGAATTAATTTTGAAAAAGAGGGTGAGTATGTAATGGAAGATGAGATAATTAGACCACAAGATGTAGAGCAAGTATTATTCCTGGGACAAAACACTATAAAATTAGCTGAATTTAGATTGAAATATCCTCAAACAAAAGAATACTCAAATATAATCTTTGGAGATCCACACTTCTTTGGTTTAATGAAAACGGAGAGAATGGCAACATCCATAAACAATACAAGAATTCTTAGACAACCAGTTACTATAAGAGGTAGAAGAACATTGGTGGTTCTAGCAGATCTGAATGCAATTGATAAGAATAAATCATTTTTAGATCTATTGACTTATGAACTTAATAAAGACATAAATGAATTGAACATCAAAAATAAGTATCTGACATCAGAAAACATGTTATTCAATCAATTCATTGAAGAAAAGCATCTAGAATCTTCTTGGGAAGAATGGCTATTGAATAAACTAGAATTGCTCAGAGTTGCAGCAATAAAAGTGGCTGGAAAACCACCAGAAGTAACACCAGTAGCTGTAGAAGTTGGAGAAAAGAAGGAAAAGTAATCTTTTATCAAAGAACAATCTAATAATTAAATATGAGGATAACAATGAAAATAAAGATATTTTTCCCTATATTTTTATTTTTTATACTTATTATATTACCTTCAAGAGTTTATGCAGATTGGACAACACCAGATGATATAAGCAGTTTTAGTTCAGAAAATATACCTCAGGGCTTTTATGCAAATAAAAGTATAGATGATAATTTGAATACTGCTTGGTATGAAGCTTCACCATATGCATCACCACCAGATGTTGATGGGACTTATGAATGGTTTATAACTTATGATATGGGAAGTACTGATACCTATAGTAAAATTAGAATTCAAACAGATCCTGATGCTTTTTATGCTCCTTGTAAAGTTGAAATAATAAAAGTTTGTGATGATGCTGATTGTTCTGGTGAAGATAATTTATTAGGTTCAACATGCTCTCTTTCAGGATCATCAAAAGATTGGTATGATTGTAGCTTCTCAGCAACAGAAGGAAGATATATCTATATTGAAGGTGGATTTTTCTATTTTACAAGTGAATGTGTGGATAAAGATTTATATAACAACATGTATATTTTTTATGAGTTTGATGCATATATACAACCAGCAGATTCTGAAGCTCCTAAATATTATGACAATTCTACAAACTCAACTTATGCTGGACAAGCAATAGAATTTAGGTTGAATTGGACAGATAATGTCGGTTTAAGTAAAGCAATAACAAGCATATGGAATGGTTCTTCTTGGGTTAATGCTTCTACTTGGTGTAGTTTATCAGGGACAACATCTTGGTGTAATCAAACTTTAGTAGTAAATGAAACAGCTCAACAATTATGGTGGAAACAGTATGCAAATGATACAAATAATAATTGGAATACTTCTGAAAATTTCAGTTTAGTAACAACTACATATGTTTTTATTGATATTATTCCTTCTTCTGATCTAGATGATGGAATTCAGTTTGGTTCTGTAGATCCAGGAACAAATGATAATGTTGCAACAAAAAATGTTGCATGTAATTCTGGAGCTTGTTATAATATTACCATAGATCCTGCAACAACTGTAAATGTAGACTTATATCATAAAACTGATGGAGATCTTGGAACTATAGAAATAGAGAATGTAACTCACCAGGCAAATATAACATCCAATACTGGAGACAATCTAATAGCTTCAGGATCTATTTCCTTAACAACTTCTTATGCTATTATTGGTACAGATGTATGCCAAAATATAGGAGATGATGTAAATTGTTGGATCAGATACTGGTTTGATGTACCTTCTGGTCAATCTCCAGGGGATCTTGAGACTACATACTACTATTGTGCAGTAGAAACTGGTCAAGGATCAGAAGAATGTACCTAAAGTATAATATTTAAATACCAAGATTCAATAATATTAAATATGAAAGTTACCATTAAGAGAGATCATGTAGTTCCTATTGGATTAGCTTCTCTCTTAACATTAATGCTTTTAGCATCAATTGCTATTGCTCCTACTTCTGAAACAGGATCAACAACTCTAAATGCAAGTGTTAATGTTTATGTTGATATTTCTTCTTCTACTCAATTAGATGAAGGAATCTTCTTTGGTGATGTAGATCCTGGAAGTATAGGAAATCCAGCTCAAAACAATAGTAATTGCGATGGTGGAACATGTTATAATTTAACAGTTGATGCAGCTTCTAATGTTAATCTAGATTTTTATAATAATTTAACAGCTTCATTGGGATCAGGTCTTTATGTAAATGAAAGTTCCAGTACAACAGCAGCAGATAGTGGGTTTTCAAGTAATACTACAGTTGATGAAACTGCCTGGTCTATAATGGGAAATGCAACGATAAATTGTACAGATGTTGCATCAGCTGAAAATTGTTGGACTATGTATTATCTTGATGTTGATTCAGGAACTACTGGTGGGGTAAAATCAACAACATATACATATTGTGCTGTAGAGAAGGATCAAGGATCAGAGGATTGTACTTAATCAATAACTTATTTTCTCTTTAGGTTTCTCTCTTGTTTTCCAGAGATATATTACTAATATAATAGAAGTAATAATAACTCCAACCACCACAAGAATTATTTTTAGATCATAAGGAGTATAATAAACTTTCATTGTATATGGAATTACTGTTGTTGCACTACCTTTTTTTGAAACATCTTTTACAGATCCTTCATAATATTCTTCCTCTGGAAATAAAGCAACTCTAAAAGGACCTTTAAAGGTTATACAAACAAGCTGGCAATATTTAATAGTTCCATTCATGCATAATTGTTTTATACATTCCCTTCTTGCTTTAGATTCTCCTGGACAAGGAACAGGTTCAAGCTCAAATTTTGTTGGAGAAATAGAAGAAATAAAAGGAATAATTTCATCAGAAGCAGAAACTTCATGGTGTGTTATACCAGATCTACCAGTCCAGACTCCAAAGCAAATATCATATTCCTCAAAGGTTTTGAGATGTACTTCATTCTCTCCCATCATCAAACCAGCATAACCAATATCTATAAAAATAAGCAAACCTAACATTATTGTAAGTCCGACCAAGACTTTTCTCATTTTTCTCACTTTTTACCTATTCTTTGAAGGTACAATTATTAACCTACCATCATCATAAAGAATTACTTTTACTATTGTATTCTGTTTTATGCCCATTTTTTTGAAAAACTTAGTCAGAGGGATATACAAACTATCTCCAAACTTCTTAACAAGAAGATCCTTCTCCAATACTATTTTTGGTTCATTCCTTTCTTTAGGCATATTAAATTATTAAATTATTTAATATTTAAATATATTGGTGCAATTCCTGCAATGGAGTAAATTAAATATTCAGGATACAACAATTATTAAATATGAAAGCAATGATAATTATATCTGCTTTACTGTTTATCTTATCTGTTGATGTAGTTCTTGCACCAACAGGATCTACTCCAGTAGAAGCTTATGTAAACCCATGTAATGTATTCTTAACACAAATATCTTGTGAAGCAGCTGGTTGTTATTGGTGGAGTGATTCATGTCATGAGAATCCTGCTACTGAAGGTACTATAGGTCCTACTGCTGAAAATTATAGTATAAGTATAACCATTTTGACAGATCCCATAACAACTCCAGGAAATTTTAGTTTTATAATTAATTTAACAAATGAAAGAAATTATAAAATTGAAGGACTTTTAGATTATTGGGTAGAGAACCATTTTACAAGAAAAAAATACTTTGAACATAACAATGAAACAACAATGATTCCTGCATCTTCTAGTATACTACTTGAAAGAGATATATTCCTTCTTCTACCTATTGGAGATTATTTTTTAAAAGCAGAATTTACTAGAACTCCAATTGAAGTTAAAGAAAAAATATCCGATCAAAAAGACTTCTCTGTTACAAGTGCATTAGGATGGTATCAGCCATCAAGACCTTTAGATCCAGCAGAAATAACAATTATTATCACATTCTTAATATTGATTGTAATATTTGGTTATGGAATTTATGTAATAACTTCTGACTTTTACTCCTATACATTTAGTGAGTAATACCTAGATTTATCATACTCTGCTTCAACAACAATTCTAACATTAGATCTATTTTTTTATCTCTTGTTTTAACAGTCTTTATTTTTTCTAGGAGATCCATACATTCTTTTTTGAGTTGAGCAATCCTGACAGCTTTGAGAATTTCTTCTCTACAACCTTCAATACTCATATGTGCATAGATCAATGTAGTATCAATTCTAACATGACCTAAAACCTTTTGAATAACATCTAGAGGGACACCAAGTCCTGCTCTCAAATGTGTTGCATAAGAATCTCTTAAAGTATGTGGATGAATTTCTTCCCAATTTGTTATCTTAGCAAGTCTTGCATATTTTTTAACAATCCTTCTTAGATGTCTATCACTTATAATTCCTAGTGCTGATCTTCCTTCAAATATATATCCTGTTTTACTTTCTTTTATCCAACTTTCTAATTTTTCATAGATGGACTTTTCTTTGTAATCTTCCAGGAATGGATTAATTTCTATAATTGGAATCAATCTTTGTTTCTTACCTTTACCTCTAAAAACTTTCAGTATCAATCTGTTAAGATCAATATGCTCTGCTTTCAATGTTCTCATTTCTGTATTTCTCAAACCAATGTAGAAAAGAGTATTCAATATTTTATAATCCCTGGGATGTCTCTTAGCTTTCTTAAACATTGAGAATACTTCATCAATGTTTAGATCTCTTGGTAGTTTCTTTAATCTTTTCACAACTATCTTAAATTCAAACTTACCAACAGATCCACACTTAGCACATTTAAAATCTTTGAAGGTTTTAGGATCTAGATCAGTTGTAATAGATTTTCCACACACTTTACACTTGACTCTATGTCTAATCTTCTGATCTTCATCTTCAATTTCCTTCTCCTCTACTTTACTATGTTTTGACATTTTACCCTACCCAACTGAATGAAACTCATATAAAGAAAGATACTTTTTCCCATATAGAGTATTTTGAATGTTCGTATTTATATTATGTCCGATAAGGTACAGAATCGGACTTATATCTCCATGTCCCTTCTCCTCTTGACTCCTAGCCCTCTTAGTCTTACAGCTAATGCACATCTGTCATCTTTGAAGTCTATCCTGGTTTTAGTTACTCTGATGATCCCAACACACTTCTCTAACCTACCCCTTCTATTCCTGGCTAAAAGTGCAAAAGAACCCCTTAAACCAACGATTTCCTTCCAGTACTTGAAAAGCCCAGCTCTAGATTCTATATCACTCAAGTCAATTACTGCAATACCCTTCCTTTGAGGAGCTAGTCTATAGTACTTATAGGCATGTTTAGATCTAATTAACCTTTGTACAACAATATTTTTCCAGCTGAAAGTTGCCATGAAAAACCACACACGATGTGCGTTATTTTGCTATTATATCCCTATTCCGAGGTCCACCACATTGGGAAAATGTGCGTTCCCCCCTAACCCCCCTCACTTAAATCAAATCTTTTTAAGTTATCCTGGACAAATTTTAGACCTGTCTCAGAAAAACTAATACTACCACCTTTGGATCTTGTAATAAAGCCTTTGTATTCCATTCTAACAACTGAATCCTCACAAGTCCTCTTTGGCATACCAGTATTTGTCTTGATTTCCTTGAATTTAATTGGTTGTTTTTCTCTATGAGTATACAAATATCTCATTATCCTCATATCACTAACTGCAATTCCTAGAGCCTTTGCTTTTGCCTTTTCTAAATCTTCTACATGTAGTCTCTCAAACCTACCTCTATATTTATTATAAGTAATCATCCAATCTTGTTTTAATTGTTTAATATACACATTAGAATCATACCAAGTACTCTTTTTTTCAACTTGTCTTATGAAATCCAGTTCTCCTTCCTTTTCTTCTAGATGATCAGATAACTTAAAATCCAATGTTATACCACTAAATTTATTTTCAGATAGTGGTACATTTGTTGCTGACATGTAGAAATAGTAATTTCTTAACTTTTTTATATGTTTAATCCTTTCTTTGTCAAGAGATGGAGATCCTGCATACATATCAACAATATCTGATTCCCTTCTATCATGCCTGAAGATAAATTTTAAACTCAACTGATCCAATACACCAGGTGGAAGATCCCAGGGAGTTTGTGTATCTAGGATCAATTTTATTCCTGCTTTTCTACAATCCTTAACAAGATCTTCAGATAATTCTGCTAAAACCTTTAATCCTTTATCTGTAAATCTTGGACTAGGAAATAATTCTCTTGCTTCCCTTATGTAAAGAACTATTCCACCACCAGAATCCTTTGCAAGATCTCTAATCTTGGTTATCAAGTAAAGATTTATGGCTAATTTCAATTTCCTGTATTTCTGCTCAATATATCTTGTACTAAAACCTGTAATTGTTTTACGATCCTTTAATATTTCTACTATTTTTTTATCTGTAAGAGCATGTTCAAAACTTGCAGAACTGAATACTCCTACATTTTTAACTTTTAGAATTGGTCTGTTTGCTGCTGAAGCAGAAGCTCCTGCATCAAAGTAAAAATACATTGGTACACCAAGACCATATGTTTTCAAGATCTTCCTGGAAATTGTTTCCAAAATCCTGCTTGGTACAGCAGGCAAGGAATCTGTTTTACCCAGTTTCTCTATCTCCTGAGTCAATGCAACATAAGAAGCATCTCCTAATGAATCATTTGTTAAAACTCTAAGAACTTCCTCATATGCAAAAAATTCCAATGGTACACTATATAATTTAATAGATGGTGGAAATTTTGATGGTAAAAATGCTACTATAGGATGAAAAAGATTTGTTGGAAATCCCATTGGTTTTACTTTTCCACCAGATTCTCTCATTATATTTGATCTAAAAGATTTTTTTCTTGTAGGTCTCATGAAAGCAGCTGCTTCCAAGTATCTATTATTAGTAAGATCCACAATCTTCATCCCATTATTCATATACTCTATTTCACAGAGCAATTCTGCAAGTGTAGATTTACCTACTCCAGTTGTTCCAAAGATACCAGCATGAGTCCATGAAGGAAGGTATACCATAATAATATTATTGAAATATTTAATTATTAAATTGTTGCTTTTTACGATAAAGATTTATAAAGAAGAAGATATTAAATAATAATATGGCTAAAAAGAAGAAGTGGATTTATGGTCCTATAAACAAAACAAAAGATATTACTTCTATTAATAATAAAATAAGATCTGAAGTTAGATCTGCAAAATCTAAAGATAGATTGACTGAACTAAAGAGAAGATCCAGGTATTTGATAGTTCTGACTCATGGTCCTGCAATGAAAAAGAAATTCAAAGGTAGAGTCAAATCATTGAGATCAAAAGCAAGATCTGAATACAAGAAAACTGCTAAGTTAGTTGAGAATAAAAGAAAAAGTCTAGGAATTCCAGATGGATATAAAATTTAGATGATAATTATGGCTTACAAACCAACAACTGCAAGATATAGAGGAAGAACTAGAACTTATTATATAATCTACAAGGAAACCCATATTCATGATTACAAAGGTAAAAAGAAAAGAAGAACCCAAACAAGAGTTAAGAGAGTTTATATTCCTGGTAAATTAAAGAAATGGGCTAGAGGTACATTTGTAACTAGATTTGGGACAAGGGTTCATGGGATCAAGTTTGTTTATATAAATCCAATTAAAGGTGGAGCTGGTAGAGGTCATAGAATTAAGCAAATGAGAATAGAGAAAATTGTACCGATACCAAAGAATGCAAGATCTGTTAAAGTTAGAACAAAAGCTCCTAGAAAACCAAGAATGGATATTACTTAATTGATTAGATGAAACAAATAAAAGTAAAGCATGTAGTAATTCTTTCTGTAATCATATGGTTGTTAATTCATGTAACAGATATGATATATGTTGTGAATCTCAGTAATTGGGGTGGAAATGGAGCTTGGATTGGTTGGGTTTATGTTTATGGAAAATTTGCTAAATGGCTTATACCAATAGTTCTTTATCTAGGTCTAGGTGTTGGTATGGGAAAACATAAATTAACTATAAATAAAGCATTAATACTTGGATTACCAATAATGTTTGCTCACTTAGCAGAGGAAATTATCACTATGAGAGTATTTGATTTTCCATTTGGATTTCCAAGAATTATCCTAATACCAGGATTAGCTTATGTTTTTGGATTGATCATTGTTGGTGTATCAGCTGGAGTGATCCTAGTTCTAAAAAAGATAATTTAATGCTTACTTGGAACACCTTCTCTTTATTTTATATTTAATTATTAAATAAATCGTTTTTATGTAAAGGTTTAAATATTGAAATACCATAATAATTATTATGACTACAGCAAGTCAAGTAGGTCAAGCTTTTTATGAAGGAAGGAAATTGACTGGTGGAACTAGAGGTAACATCAAATCATTAAAGATTGGAGACCATGTTTATCTTATTGGTTATGGCTGGGCAATTTATGGTAAACATGATTTAAAAACAGGAAAAATCACTTATTATTCTGGATGGAGAGGATATAGTAGAACTACAAGCAAACACCTTTCTCAGACTGGTATCATGCATAAGCATGATATTAAATCATCTGATAAACCAACATTGGAAGATATAAAAGGTGAATTGTGATGGCTAAAAGAAAAACAAAATATGTTTATGTAATAATGTTCCAAGGAATAGTTGAGAAAGTTGTAGATAAGCCATCAAAAGTAAAATCCTTCAAAAGGAAATTTGGATCTAAAGATGTTGAAGTTCATAAAAGACCTATAGAGTGATTGTAATGGTAAAGAAATTCAAACCCAACAAAGCATTTCTTTTTAGAACCAAATCTAAAGCAAGAAAGAAGGCTAGGAAACTGAGGGAACAAGGATATAGAGCAATAGTTGAAAAAAGTAGTAAAACTACCAGGAAAAGAAGTCCCCATTTAAAGTGGGTTGTTTTTAGAGGTCAAAAAAGGAAAAGATGATATTTATGACAAAAAGAAAAAAAGAAGTTGAATTTTATTGTGTTAAGGGTAAACATCGTGTTAAGACCAGAGAATGGAAAATAATTACAATGAAAAACAAGAGAAAAGCATACAAAGCTAGATGTCCTAAGCATGATATAAAGATGTTCAGGATCAAGGGAAAAGAAGTTGATAGGGAGATTTAATGGTCAATCTTTATAGAAAAACTAAAGATCTGGTTTATAGAAAAGAACTGTTGGAGCAAGAATACTCCAGCTTACTTAATGCAAAAAAATGGAAGGAAGCTAAAAAAGTTCATGATGAAATATTCAAAGTTGATATGAAAGCAACTAGAAGGGGTTTATTGTGAAAAAATTATCAGGTAAAACAAAAAGAATATTAAGAAAATTAAGATCTGAATTGATTGATTGGGAAATGAGTCCATTTATCTCCAGATCTACTGATCCAAAAGATGTAAGAAGGAAAAAAGAACTTAGTGAATATACTGATGCAATAAATGAAGTATTGAAGTGATATTATGAGTAGAGGTTGGGCAACAATATACTTGAAAAGTGGAAGAACAGAATCATATAATCTAGAGGAAAAACCAGATGGCTTTTATTTTATGGGACAGAGAGTTGCTGCACTCAGAAATTACATGCTAGCTGAAAGAAAAGCTCAAAAATTGTTTAGACAGAGAGTAGAAGAAGTTAAGAGATCTGGAAAATTTAAAGATGCTTATAGTTCTATGTGGTATGAACATCATGAAACACATACTACAACATATAAAAAGAAACCTTCTAAGATAACTGGAATTAGAAGGTATGGAACACATCCATATAATCTTGGATTTGAAGTCCAACAGAATTTTGAATATGTAAATGGTCAATGGCAATTTGATAGAATTTATTATACAATAGACTGGTATCCAACAGAACCAGTAGCAATTCAAATAACAAAAAGTTCTTATACAAAAGGATCTAAAGAAGGAATTAAAACTTCACTTTCAAAGAAGGTTCTAGTAACAGATAAAAAAGATGTTAAAAAGATGATCCAGAAATTCAGGAGTTTACATAGTAGGTTAAAGAAAAAATTTAAGAAAAAGAAATAAGTGAAGAAATATGGCAAAGAAAAAAAGGAGACCAGATCAACCACATAATGTTGGAGATTTACCAGGTAGAAGAATATGAAAAAGAAACACTATGAAGAATTAAAAATCATGGTAAATGATGAGAATGAAACTTTTGGTATCCCTGCTAGAATGACATCTAGAATCAAAGACATGAGAAAAAGATTAAGAAAAGGTTTGAAGAAAATAAAAGAACTTAGAAAGAAAGGAACACCATTAAAACACATAGAAACAAATGATTGGAGAACAAATCTCAATCCTAAAATATACATTTCAACACCTTATCCCAAACATAAAATAAAAACTGTATGGAGAGCATTTAGATGAGATATAAAAACTGGATTAAAACAGGTGATTGGGGGAAAAGACATCAAAATGTTTATGGATTGAAAGGTAAAAAAACTGTTATTTGGTTAGATAATTGGGGACATGGTAATTGGGCTGTTATATTAGGTAGAGAATTCAGAGGAAAAAAGAATATGCCTATTTTCAAAGAAGATGAAGTAATATTTAATGGAAGTAAGAAAGATGCTTTAAGAGTCCAAAGAAAATGGATGAAAGAGCATCTTGATGGTGTAGAGATATGAAAAAAGTTTCACAAAAAATATACATAGGAGAAGCTAGTCATTCCAAGACTAGTAAATTGGATTGGAATAGTTTGGAAACTGTCAGAAAATTGAAATTAAAAGTAAAGAATGAACTTCTTTTCTTCACAAAAAAACCAATTGCTAGAGGAGTATCTGTTATTGGTTCACAAGCAGTTGATATAACTGGTGGTTTGAGTGGATCTGTAAGTAAAGAACATCTTTCTAGATTTCCAACAATAAAGAAAATGGGACTAAAACATTATTATCGTTATTCTGTTTATTCCAAGAGACCAATATCAAAAGGTGTAACAACATTAAAACAAACTCTAGAAAAAAGGAGATGGTATGGAACAGATCAAAGAACAGGAATTATGGATGTAGCAATATAAGATGATAATTATGGCAAAATTTACTACTGATGATAAAGGAAACCTTTTCATTGATGGAAAAAAAGTACTGAAAGCTTGGGAATCATACTCAGGATGGTACTGGTTTGCTACAGAGAAAGTTGAGGAGAGAAAAGCAGGAAGCAAAACTGGTGGATCAATGCTTAATGGAAAAGAAGTTGATGATACAATCTGGTATGGGTTTGTCCAAGGATTTGAAGAAGAATGGGGAAATTTCAGCCAAGCAGAACTTGAAGCAATGGGTAAATACAAGGTTTGGAGAATACCTAAAAAGAACCTTCCATATGCAGGAAGGAGAGCAAGGAGCAATCAAATATGAAAAAGAAAAAAATAGATTTAAGTGATAGATTTATTTACAAAGGGAAACTTCCAAAAGGATGGTACAAGAAAGATCCAAGAGATCTAAATACCTGGGCAAATAGATATACAGGTCATGTAATTTTTGTGCTATCTAATACACATGATTTTAAAACATATTTTTCCAGAGTCATGCTTAATCTTTATGATCCTACATGGAAACAGAAGAAACTATCTAAAACTTTCAAAGGAGCTTCTTATACAACAGAAAAGAAAGCAGTTGAATTTGCTTTGAAATGGATGAAAAAACATCCAAAGGGATGATTATGACAACATTCAGTAAAAGAAGATTGAAAATAACTTATATTACTGATAGCAGATTTGATAAATATCCTTTGAAAAAAATAAAGAGTCTAGAAAGAAAGTTAATCTCAAAACAAAAACTTGGATTCAAAATAGTTCATAAAACATCAAGAAGAAAATTATTCTGGAAGGATAAAACATTTCAATTTAGAAGAACCTTTTATATTAAAATAGATCAAGAAAAACTGACATGGAATAAATTCTATGAAATAAATAATAAGATTCAAGCTGTTCCATATAGTTTTGCATAAGTCCCTAGTTCTTTAAATATTAGAAATTGAAAATTATAATCATGGCTGAAGCTCAAATCCAGATCTCTCCAGGAACTGAATCAATTCTAAGAGCTAACTTTGCAAAAGGATTCTATTACCATGATAATGAAAGTTTATTAAATTGTGCTGATACCCTTTCTCAATTTACTAACGATAAAACAATTATAAAAAAGATTGATGAATTTAGATCTAATACAGTTGAATTGGAATCTATAAAAGAAAAATTTAAGTTTTCTAGATCTGGTGAACTTTATCTTACAATTAGACAGCAAAATGAATTGAGAGATAGACAAGCCCTACTCCAAACTAAAGTTGGATCATTGAAAAAGGATCTAATTAATTTTGTGATCCAACAGATGGAAAAAAAGGAATTAATGAAAAAAACCTATACTATTCTAACCCTAAAGAAATTACCATTGACTTTGAAAGGAACTAGAGCAGCTGGTCCTGAAGAAGAAGTTGATGAAGAATACTATGAAGAAGAATACTAAAAAGCTCCTCTAAGAACAAATATAATTGCCAAGATAATTATAAAAATAAGCAAATTCTTCATTGCATTCATGAGCTTTTGACCAAAACTAGCCATTGGCTTATCAATAAAGGTATGATAACAAAAATCAACTATGAGATAGAGAGATAATCCAATTAATACAGATGCTGCTACTGGATTTCCACCAACAAATCCTAATATTGCATTCCAAGCTCCACCAGCATATGTCTTGAAAAATCCTACGATTTGAGATCCTAAAGATCCAAAATCAGGTAAACTTATGTTTGGAAGTTCCATGATTATCAACCAGGCTTGAATTTCCAACTCCACTTACCAGCTTTATACAATCCTAAGAATGTCATGATAAAGAAGAACCATGAAAATTGTTCTGTACTCTGACTGAAACTAATATATATATTGTATGCTTCTTCCTTTGAAATATTTAAAATACTAGCAGCTCCAGGAGCAAACATCAAATGTAAGTTGATCCAATCCCATACAGGATAAAGCAAAAGTAGAGAGATGAAGAATATAGGAATTAATTTTAAACCCCATCCTGAAGGAGATTTTGCAGATTTGGTTGCCCATTTTGTTGGAAGGACTATTCCAACCAATACTAGTATAGCAAGAACAGTATCTTCCCATCCAGGATATGGCACATAACCACTAGGGAAAAATATCTTCAAATACCAGCCATACCAACCCAAGTACCAGGGTAAAGAATTGACATTAAAAGAAGGAGTAATTACTGTCCAACCCCATGCCATTTTTACGAAATCAATTAGATAACCAGGATTTCCAGCAACTGTTTGATCATAGACATTTTGGAATGGAGCTGTTATTCCCATTTCATTTGTTGCATCCCAAACTCCTAATAGAAAAAAAGCAAGAATTAAGAAAGTTGCAATCTTGTCAAAAAATCCTAGTATTGCCATAATAATCTTTTACTTTTCTTCTTATTTAATATTATTCTATCGGTAGAATTGTTTGATCATCTATCATTTCAAGGACTTTTCTACCAAGTGGTGTCTTTTTCCAAAAATCCCAGATCCTATCTCTATCAGCTACAAAAGTTTGTGAACTTGATTTATCCCTCTTTAAAAATCCCATATCTATACATTCCTCAATCTTCTTGTAATTCTGAGTACTAGTCTGCATCCCTAGAGTTTTTAGAATATCATACCTGGTCTTTGGTTTGTTAATCAAATTATATATCCCTGGAAGGAATTTAATTAAGTCCACTTCATTCATAATTAAATTATTTTCGGACATCTATTTAAATGTCTTGACTATCGTTATTTTGAACGATAGTGTCTTAAATATCATTAAATTTAATAATTAAATTATGAGTTTAGATACTTCTCATTTTGGTAAAGAGACTGGTACTGTCGCCAGTATAAATAAAGCAAACACCGATGATAAAGGATCACTCAGGATAGGTGCAAAAGAGAGTGTGAAGGGATAACAGGTGGTTCTAATGGCTAAATACAAACATTTGAAACTATTTGCTGTAGTAATGGCTAGTGTTATCATAGGTGGTGGAATCCTGTGGTTCGTGTTTGGTGGACAAATTCCAACAACTCCCCTTACAGGATACCAGTACACAACTGAGCAAGCATGTACAGTAGCTGGTGGAACTTGGGCAAATGGTCAATGTAAATTCCAACCTACACCAACTGGTTATGTACCATTTACATTATCTAATGTCTACATGACAGTCATGAATTCATTGGATAAGGATGCTACATTTGG
>Ga0209635_10001464_pt1 | contig 17550 bp, 18 predicted proteins | sample DeeMarSWOR230_32_FD_187463 | JGI IMG/M metagenome (GOLD analysis project Ga0209635, IMG submission 187463) | Marine sediment microbial communities from White Oak River estuary, North Carolina - WOR-2-30_32 (SPAdes) (version 2) | ecosystem: Environmental > Aquatic > Marine > Intertidal zone >... | reverse complement strand
GATTATGTCATCAACATAAAGAGAAGCATCGAGAACCGCTGAGTATAGTTTTTCTTCTCGTTGAATCGTGACAGTTCCTACCAAATACGTAATTTTTGCGGGGATTTCTGCGTTGAAAAGAGCCAATGTTAGTACACTTAAAATAATGGTCATTATTTTTTGTTCCTGTTTTTTGATTTCTTTTGCAAACGGTCCAAGTACTTATCCCACAGCTTATCATATTGTTGTATTTTAATCATGCTTATCTGTTCTTTATTATGCACAAACTCTTCGAACCGCTTGTAATGTTTTTTCTCGAAATTATACTGAAGTAATATTAAGGGAAATCCTATGAATATTGCGTAGGGGATGAGAAATATGGATCCGTAAGCCAATACAACCGATATTGTCAGAAAGCAAAGACTTAGATAGAAGGTAGAGATAATATCCTGAGTGATGATTTGCTCGGCGAGAGCTCTCCGTCTCAAGATAATTGAATAAATGAACAATGCGATGCCTACTATTTGACCAAAAGGATAAAAGTTTATTTTGTTATCTTGCCACCAAACAAGGGTAGCGAGACCGATTATGAAAGAAGAATAAAAGAAGAGGGCGAAAAAAGTGCGTAGTGACCAATTGAAATATCGCAGTAAACCGCTTTGGAAAAAAAGATGTTTTTCGTAATATTCTACACCGAGCCACACAATTAGAAACATTGTATAGACATATACCAGGTGCCAGTTACTGTAGGGATTTAGAAAATTGTAGAAGAACAATCCCGAGTATAAGTAGATAAAAATCACCCAGATTAATCTTTTCCATTTAATTTTTGTCTGCATAACAATTAGAAAGTCAAATCAAAAGGGAAGTATAAATCAAAAAGATAAGTCCCGTCTTCATCAGGCTGGAGAACTTGATTTAGTTGTTCTAATTTACCCCAAATCTGATACCCATTACTTTCAGCAGATGCAGATACTTCTTCTTTTGACATATTGATAGCTTTACCGAACTTCAATTCGTAGGCTATATTTTCCATGGTTTCCTGCAAGGTGATCGAGTCCTGCTCGAGAATGCTACGGAAAAGGTTCTTTGGGTATAAAATAACATTAACATTCTCTTTAGACCCAAGTCTCGAGAAGATATAATCGTCCAGTTTTTTACCATCAAGGGAGATCTTTCTTGCAAGTAATCTGTCAAATTTCCTCCTGAAAGACTGCAATTCTATAAGCAAGGTCGTGTCGGGTTCTATTTGTATTGCTGTTATACTCGTGTCCGACAATCCACGGTCTTTTACAAAAAAATCAATCTTCGTAGGCGGTGTTTTTAAAAAGTCGTTGTCTATTACCCACAGAATATCGCTTCGTTCTTTGACAAGTGATACCTTTGTCTTGTCACTAATCGTGAGTGTGTCTTTAATTTGACATAATATGGCGAATCTGATGCCTTCGTAATTCTTTATTGCATATCCCATAGATTGTGGAATAATGAAATAATCGATATTCTCTGAACGAAACAATGAGGGGTCGCCAATTACAAAATCAATGCCTGTTTTGTTCAATAATCGACAAAAACCCGTACTGCCTAATAGCCTTGCAATAAGGGGTATATCTGTTTTGAGGTGGCCTATCTTGATCCCAGGTAAATCCTTTATGCCGGCGAGGATCGGTTTTTCTCGGTATATATCCTCGTAAAGAGATGAAAGATAGGTTGCTTCGATTTTTTTAACCTTCGGTGCATACTTCTTGGGACAATTCATTAATAATACGATCGCGAGCAAAAGAAAAGCGTAGTTTTTCATGAACTATTATAGCTAGGGTTAGATTGATGTCAAGTAAGCACTTCAAATTACAGAGCAAAGATGCGATACTTTTGGGATCAAGAGATTCTCTTAAAGATGGAAATGATTACTTTTCAGAAATTAAATATTGAAGGTCAATGTTGCTTAACCACAATTCCCCAGAGGCGCATGTTGACTTTCTGTATGCCCAGAAAGCGAATCCGCACCACTGATAAATCATTATTTTCTTCGTATTTTTCTTTCCTATTTCAATTGTGACGAGATTGTCGAGACCATCATCATCAATATCCAAGAATTCAAAATCAATAAATGGCATAGAGATCTGTGAACTGCACCACTTCGCGTAGATGTAACCATCACGCCAGTTGTAGATACATAATCTGTTCTTCCGTGTAGTATGATTACCTGTTTTATCGTAAACACCAACACCTATTTCAAATACTGAGTCGCCATCTATGTCAACAGATGCTATTTTCCAGAAATCATATCCAGGGTAATAATACGGCCATATTTTAGTGATTCTTGACTTGGTAATGACATAATGTGCGATACAGTCTGCCCAGGTAGTGTCGATCGGTCCAATTAAGGCAAAAATGTGCAATGCAGTGGAATCCTTAATGATACAGCAGTCTTTTATCCTTCTATTTCGCTCAAGTGCGCATGTATCAACAATAAGACCACAGGAATCAACCAATTCAATAGCATCTTTGTACACCATAACGTCATTGTTATCCATCTTGGCGTACCGAAGGGGTGTTTTGAAATGTAGGGTAGATGTTGTATCTGAAAGCAAGATATGGTTATTAACATTGAGGAATCTCGCATTACGATCCGTCGATATGTTTGTTATCTTCTCTTCAATCAATAGAAAGGCACTGTCCTCTGCAAAACCTGGACGGAAGTCTTCAAGCATAACAGGATGAAAAGATGCTGAATCGATGCTGCCTTTTTTGAATACACAAGTAAAAATCCCGGATTGGCGTTGATATTGTTTGCGTTGATCAAATACAAAATTACCCAAACTATAAAGGATAAATCGATTCTTGTAGATCTCTATACTCTGTAAGACATGGGGATGATGTCCGATAACGAGATCAGCGCCAGCATCAACTATTCTTCTTGCCCATTGCACTTGATAAGTCGTTGGACTATGTTGATATTCGATACCCCAATGGCATGAGACGATCACAAAATCTACTTCGGTTCTCATTCTTTCAACTTCCTTAACGATCTCTTCGAGTGATGCTTGGGCAGGACCTGTTTTGCTTACTGGCCAAATAATGCCTTTGAGGGGGATGCCCACAGAGGCAAGAAAAGCAAAGCTTAACCCGTTCCGCCTAATAATTATTGGGTTTAACGCATCTTTTTGATTTTTCCCCACGCCAATTGCGTGCAGGCTATTCTTTTCGATGATTTCTTTGGTATCCATACAGGCCTTTTCGCCCCAGTCAATAATATGGTTATTTGCAAGAGAGAAAATATTGAAACCCGCATTCTTCACGCCCGTAAAAAATTGGGTATCAGCCCTGAAACAATATATTTTTCCCGTAGATATCCCTCTTGCAGAAACTGGACACTCAAGATTACAGAACGCCAGATCATATTTTTTCACGAATTCACTTATTTTCTCAAATGGGTAATCTACACCATGTTCTTGAATCTTTTTCCTAATTCCACGGTCCAGTAAAATATCACCTACTGCACAAAAATTAACACGTGCGGTGCATGGATTTTGCAGTAATAAGAAAATCAGTAATGTTGTCAATACTTCAGGGTGTGGCGCAATCTTGTAGAAATTCTTCGATATACTCTGTTGCGGCCGCTGCATCTTTTTCATTTACCAAAACTTCACCCCAACCGCCTTTCATCATTTTTGGTAAACCATCAAGCCAGGTCGTTTCGAATCTTCGGATCATTGTCCGAATATCCTTACCTTCCAACATTTCCCTTAATGTTATTGCGGTGAATTCATCTGGCGCCAAATACACACGCTTTAACATAAAAAGATTATATATTAAAACATTACGATGTCAATAATGGGTGATATTCGTGCAGAGAGAGGATTGACACTACATTTACGATGTTTATAATTTAGCCATGAAGGACGCAGTGGCAGTTGTGATAAAGCGTGGCGATAAATTTCTTCTCATAAAAAGAGGGAAAAAGGGCGAAGCCGAAGATTATTGGTGCCCAATAACCGGTGCGGTCGAGGATGGTGAAACACAAAAAGAAGCGGTTAAACGCGAAGCAAGAGAAGAGATGGGTATTACAGTAAAGCCGATCAAGAAAGTCTGGCAATGCTATACCGAAGACAGAGAATATCTTTTGCATTGGTGGTTTGTGAGATTAGTAAATGATAAAATAAAGGTAAATGCTGATGAGGTTAAAACCTATTGTTGGGCGAATTATGCGGAGATGCAGGAAATCGAAAAAATGTTTAGAGCAGATCTCAAATTCTTTAAAGAAGTTGCTCCTCATCTTTCTGATGAGGTTGGGTAAAAACTTACATAGTCAATGTAAAAAGATCCATAAGGCCTATTGAATTCATAAAAATATCTTGAAAATTCATTGGAAGGAATTAATATTCAGGCATATATATTGCTACAGTAATTGAGTAACAGGAGGTAGCTATGCAGCTTAGAATGTTAGGTGTAAATAGATTTTTATTCATTATTGCCATTCTTTTTGTCCTTTTTATTGGTTTATTGCGAGGACAAGATATCATCTCACCATCTGAAGATGTATTCATCCACACCTTTGGTGGAGGTCTGGGAGCCAATCTTTTCTTAAAATATGATATATCTTCAGTACCAGGTGGTGATGTTATTGATTCTGTATTTTTAACACCATTCGTTTGGCAGATTGCCACAAACTGGGATGGTGATGCAAACTTCTGGAATGTAAATGATCAGACCTGGACAGGATCTGATTCATCGAGATTGATCTGGGGCCTGCCAACTTCAGATTCAACACATCAGGCTTCTGGTTTTGCGACTGCAATAGGATGGACAAAATCGGTTGACTTAAAGGATATTTTCTTAACTGACTATAATGCCGGACATACATATTGCAGCATCAAAATAAAGGATCCAGACGATCGTACATTCATGCCACAGCCAGGAACTTATCCTATCAATTCAAATGACACATTAATACTGGGAAGCATACTTGATAGCGGATTTGTGTTTATGTATCCAAGTGAATATCCTAATGCACCTCCATGGCTGGTAGTCCATCACCACTTGGTAGGTATTGCGGAGACCCAGATTAGTGCTGATGAATTGTCAGTCCAGGTATGTCCAAATCCATTCAGGAAGGAAACACAAATAAGATACATGATACATGATACACGAGACAGGATTCAAGATTTTTCATTGGAAATTTATGATGTCAGTGGACACCTGGTTAAGGAATTTAATCTGCAATCTGAAATCTGCAATCTGCAATCGGTCAAGTGGCAAGGTACAGACAACGCAGATCGTCCTGTTCCGGTTGGTGTTTATTTTTGTAAAATGACGGTGGAGGAAAGGACCGTAGTCAAAAAGATTTGTTTGGTGCGATAATTTTCAGTTTATCGTTAAAACTATTGCATAAATCAATGTTTTTCTTGGGTTCGTTGATTAATTGGCGAGTATAATCTAACAGGTTCCGTAAAACCTAAAATAATTTTCTCTCCCAATGCTTTAAACTCAAAATTATCTTTTGTGCTATCATATGTTCGGTGGTCACACAATATATCCACATTGAAATTTTCGCACATATGGACAATCTGTGCGGCAAGATTGACATTCCCACCAATCACTGTGTAATCGAACCTTTTGATGTGACCCACGTTTCCTGCGATGATCTCGCCGGTGCTTATACCAATGTTGATTTGCACGAGAAAATCGAGTGGTCTACGCCATTTTATGTTGATCTCCTCGATTTTTTTCTGAATATCTAAAGCACACTTGACGGCGCGTGATGGATCATCTTTATGAGGTGATGGCACGCCAAATACAGCCATGACTGCATCGCCGATGAATTTGTCGACCTTTCCTTCATAGCGAAATACCGTCTCAACAATGGGCGCAAAACAGTCATTCAAAAAAGAGTGGGTTTCTTCCAATGATAAAATATTAACGATTTTGTTAAAGTTTCCGATGTCAGTGAACAATATTGTTGCGTTCGTTCTTTTCCCAGCAAATTCCATTTTATCCCTTTTCAAACACCGGTTAGGATCAATATTACGTTGTTACAGATTTTTCTACCAAAAATTCATAACTCAAATCTCATCAACGAAAACTCTTTACTATCTTTGAAAATTATGAATTCATCAGCCATTTCCCAATAGAGACAATATTTGCAGCTGTGCGGAAACTTGGATCGCTCAGGCAGATCTTTGATATTTTCTTCTGTTGTGTATGCTATTTCGATATTTAAATGATTAATCTTACCTTATCTGCAATAGTGGTATAAAATTCTTATCATAGGGTGAAATCACAATCGTATTGTTCGGCGATTGGTAGAGACCGTGAAGATTCTCGAGATATTTCCAGGATAGGTAAGCCCGTCCCCGTTCTCCGATCAATGATTGGGCAATGATTCTCTGTGCTTCAGCAATTCCTGACGCCTCGATTTTCTTCCTCTCTGCTTCTTTTGATTCTTTTAGCAGTACAAATTCCATTTTCTGTGCGTCTTGTTCAGCCTCGAGCTTTGCCTCAATTGCATTCTTAACTTTTGCGGGAAGTTTGATATTTCTTAACAGGACCTTTTCGAGTACAATACCTCGTTGCTCAAAATCTATCTCCAGTGATTTACTGATTTCTGTCTGCACTTCTTCTCTTTTTTCTGAATATATCTCGACCGCATTATATTTCACCGTTGTGTTTCTGATCGCAGTTCGTGATGCGGGGCGGACGATTTTTGCCACATAATCTCTTCCGATTTTCTGAAACACATTTGCTGCTTCAGACGGCATGAGATGATACCAGACGGTCAAATCCATAGCAACTTCCAAACCGTCTTTTGTGAGTGATGTGATTGCATCATCGCCGTATCTTTGTCCTTCTTCAAGTGCTATAGACATTGTGTAAGCCTGAGTTCTTATGGTCATGATTTCAAGATCGACAAAGGGATTAACTACATTTAACCCCTCTGATAATGTTGATGTTGTTAGGACTTTGCCAAATAGGATCTGTACGCCCACCGAACCTGGCGGAACAATACGAAGAAGAGATGCAATAATTAATATTGCAGAGACAATACTGGCCCCGAGTGTAGCGAAATAGCGAGTCTTCAATTTATCCTGTATGCGAAGGTCATCAGGTTTTACTTTGTATGAAGCCCTGAAGACAAAAAGAGCGACAATAATGAGTATTCCTAATATGAACATACTGCCTCCTTTCTTAAGGGAGAAATCCCTTAAAATATCAGATAATTAGTTCCTAAATGCTTATAATTATGTTAAGGCTGTTTTTCACTTTACTATTATAGTGTAAATTTTATGTATGTCAATTATCGTTGAGGTAAGATCTCGGTGCACAACATTCTGTTGATATCCTTTAGTGGGTGGATATAATGGTATATGAAAATCTTACAGCCTATGAAACTTACAATAAAGACACCTATTACAGAAATAGAGAACTTAGGTGGCAAGACGCATATTTTCATTAAGCGTGATGATCTGAACGGTCTGCTTATTTCAGGAAACAAGGCAAGGAAAATGGAATACCTTATTGCCGATGCAAGGAGAAAAAGGTGCGATACGATTATTACTTGCGGTCCGGTTCAATCCAATCACTGTCGAACCGCAGTTGTATTTGCAAAACAATTCAACTTTGATTGTCATATGTTTCTTCGCGGTAGACCAGGCAGAAAATGTACTGGTAATTTGCTAATTGATAAACTTTTGGACGCAAAAATAATTTACATCACACCAAACCAATATAAACAGAAGAACGAAATAATGGCTGAGTACGCAAGAAAAATTGAGAAGCTTGACTGCAAACCTTATGTGATACCAGAAGGTGGATCGAATGAGATCGGTGCCCTTGGTTATCGTGATTGCATGAGAGAGATGGCTTCTTTTATTAAGAAACACAGAATTGAAGCGGTCTACTGTGCAGTAGGTTCTGGTGGAACTTATGCTGGCCTGCTACTTGGCAAGAAGTTGTTGAATTTGTCTGTGAATCTTAATGGTATAATCGTATGTGATACAGTTGAGTATTTCAGAGATAAAATCTACGATATTTGCCAGAAGGCAATTTATGCATTTAAGCTTAGGATAAAAATTACCAAAAAGGATATTAACTTGATTGATGGCTATGTTGGTGCAGGGTATGGTATTCCTTATCCAGAGGAGTTGAAAACGATCGGAATTATTGCAAAGACTGGCATTATCTTAGAGCCGGTTTATACGGGAAAAGCATTTTATGGAATGTTAGAACATTTGAAGAAAGAAACGTACAAAAACGTCATTTTTATTCACACAGGGGGTATCTTTAGTATTTTTGCTTATAGCAGCCAGTTAGTGAAGATTGCAGTCTGATGGAGTATTAACGATGTTGCTTAAATCTCGGCAAAGAAGTCTTCAATATTTCAAAAATCAATTCGTCATAAGTGAGACCGATAGCGCTTGCTTCCAGGGGTAAATTTGAACCTGATAAAAGACCAGGAATTGTGTTCACTTCTAATACATATGGGTTAAAGCTTTCGTCCAGGACAAAATCCACTCTTGAGAATCCATGTGCACCAATCGCAGAGTGGGCGGTGAGCGCATATTCCTGTAGATTTTTATATTTATCTTCGGGAATTCTTGCTGGTACAACGTATTCGGTCATGCCTTTTGTGTACTTAGATTTATAGTCATAGAAATCCCGTTTCTTCGGTGCAATTTCGAGAATCGGCAGGGGAACATCATTAATGATACCACAGGTCGCCATCATTCCAGTTATGTATTTCTCGAAGAATAAATCCTTGAATCTGCGCATGGTGCGTTTTATCGTTTTTGTTAAATCGGTCTTGGTCTCGACAATATTTATGCCAACACTGGAACCTTCGGCACGTGGTTTTATTACTATGGGAAGGTCCAGTTTCATTATAATCTCATTGATATCAATATTTTCTTCATAATAGAAATCGGGCGTTGGGATTCCATGCGCCGTAAACAAATATTTCGATATTACTTTATCCATGCCAATTGCCGATCCACTAACACCTGAACCAGTATATGGAATACCCAGAAGATCAAGAACAGCCTGTACTGTACCATCTTCACCTGGTTTGCCGTGTAGTGCTATAAATGCAACATCTAAACCTTTTAATCTTGTTATGAAGTTTCTGTGAAGATCTATCGATTTTACCCGAAACCCTTGTTTTTTGAGCGATTGAACAACACATTTTCCAGATTCAATAGAGATCTCCCTTTCCGAGGACCAACCACCATACAGTACACCTATTCTCTTTTTCAAGAAGAATTTCCTGTCTTTATCCATAATCTATATAATAGTCACTTTACAGTAGTAGTCAAGGGGAAGTAGTGGTACATCAGGTTATCAGAAGATCAGAATATCAGGTAGTGGATATCGGGCATCAGAATACCAGGTGTATTATTTTATATATCTTCGCTTTGCTGATTTCCTGGTTCCCTCATTGTCTTCACTCTGATCACCGGATGCCCTGATGCCCTTCTTCATTCCTTGTTGACAAACTTTGCAATATGTATATGATTAAAGAGGAGGTCTAATGCGATTTATCGGACTGGTCTTCGTTATTCTTGTAATCGGTTTTATGGTCGGGTTTATGGTTCTCAATTCACAAGCAAAAGTGGATTTGGATATTTTTGGTCAAAAAGTATTCGGCATATCGCTTTCGATGGTGTGTTTCTATGCATTTATCGCGGGCATGGTATTTGTGCTGATTTTTGCCCTTGCTGACGAAATAGTCCTCAGGACGAACCTACACAAAATACGCAAAGAGAACAAGAGTTTACGAAAAGAACTGGATGCGTTAAGGAATTTGCCATTTGAGGAGGAAAAATGACATTGTTCATAATCCTGATTGCCGCGCTCGTTATTTTCGTTTTATACCTCTATTTTGGCCAAAAACGTGAAAGAACTTCCGGCTACACACCATATGTGGAGGCCTTATCTGCCTTGTTGGAAGACAATGAAGATATCGCTATAAAAAAATTCAAGGAGGCAGTCAGTCTTGATAGCGGTCTTATAGATGCATATATTAGGCTCGGCGATCTATATAGAAAACGAGGTGATGTTTCCAGAGCAGTTCAGATACATCAGTCGCTTACTGTGCGACCAACATTAAAAAAACATGAAGAGAAAAAGGTATACTATGCTCTCGTTAATGATCTTCTTGCGACAACTAGATATAACAAGGCTGTTTCTTTTTTGAAAGAGATATTGAAGATAGACAAACATGATAAACACGCGCAGGAACTGATTCTAAAAATCTACGAAGATACAGGCAACTATGGTGATTGTATTGCACTCTACGAAGAGAGTGGCGTGAAAGTAAAAGAAGACAAGCGGCATGCATTTTACTATGCATCATATGCCAACAATAAACTGAAGGATCTAACAGAAAAGAATACCGATGTAGAAAAAGATGCCGTGAATTTATTTAAAAAGGCGCTTAAGATTTTGCCGAATTCGTTAACTGCTCTTTACTATTTTGGCGATTATTATGAACAGAGAGGTAATTTAAAAAAAGCTAAGGAGTGCTACCACAAACTAATTACGAAGCACCCGGATCGTGCATTTTTGATTATTGATAAATTTGAAAAAGTTTATTATGAACTGGGGTTATTCGATGAAATAATTCCCGTGTACGAAAAAATTTTCCACGCAAACCCGAAAAATTTTGCCGTAGGATTGGCACTCGCCGCTCTATATGAAAAGAAGAATGATCTCGACGCAGCGCAAGCGCTGTATAGCAAGCTTTCTGAAAAATATCCGAAAAGTAGCTTACTTAGGCTGCGTCTGCTTAAATCGAAAGTCAAAGATGAGAGTCTGATGGATGAGATAACAGAGATAGAAAATGAGGTTGGCAATAAATCATTCAAATGCACTAATTGTGGATTTGATGCGGAGAAATTTTCATTTCTATGTCCAAAATGCCACGCAATAGAATCTTTCTTGCTTTATTTATAATACCTTTGCTTCTTTTCACGCAGGATATCAATGAAGCAATAAGGTTATTCAATTCTGCTCAGTTTGATCGTGCGCGTGAGATATTTGCAGAGGTAGTTAAAGATGAAACTAATCCACGTATTGCTGAAGCATTTTACTATTTGGGCCGGTTATCGATCGTCCCAGATTCGGCATTACTCTATTATACAAAAGTAATAAATGATTATCCAGAATCACGCTACGTAGACATCTCCTATTTAGAGATCGCAAAGAGCAGCATCGCGCGTGAAAAATACAAAAATGCGATTGTCACTTTGAATGAACTGTTGAGGAAATTTCCAGATACAAGTCTGAAAGATGAGATTCTTTTTTGGCTGGGAGTTTCTTACATGAGTAGTGGTGAGCAGGAGCAAGGTGTTGGTATTTTGCAGGATCTGCGGAAAATGTTTCCAAAATCCGTATGGAGCGAACGTGCGGCCAGTATTATACCTGCAAAGCAACCTCCTGATACTGCTGCGGAGTATTATACAGTTCAGGTAGGTTCATATCGTAATCGAAATAATGCAGAAAAACATGCGACAGAAATGAAGGGAAAAGAGTTTGATGTTCAGATCGTTGAGGCATTGGTCAAAGGCAATACGTATTATCGCGTATGGGTTGGCAAATTTCCAAACATTGAGGAAGCAAAGGCATTCTCTTTTAAACTTGATTCACTAGGAATAAAGGGGAATGTCGTTAAGGGATATTAATCTTAACGCAGTATCGCATTGTTTCTTGAGATTTCTCGAAACAAGCTCGCAGTATCATTTCATTCGCAGGAAACGCAGGATCATCCACCTCCGGCGAATTCGCAAGAAAATATTTGCTTAATTCAGGATGATCTTAGGAACTTAATCATTCTGTATCTGTTGTCATGCAATTAACGCCACTTCTTGAACAGTATCAGCAGATAAAGAACAAATACAAAGATACGCTGCTTCTTTTTCGCGTCGGTGATTTCTATGAATTCTACTACAATGATGCGAAACTGGCTAGTTCTTATTTAGGTATTACGCTCACATCAAAAACCATTCAAAAAGGCGTAAAGGTTCCTCTGGCTGGTGTGCCGGTTAAGGCAGGCGAGAGCTATATTGCCAAATTGGTCAAACACGGTCTTAAGATTGCAATATGCGAGCAACTTGAGCCAGCTGGTAAAGGCAAAAAACTGGTTGCACGTGATGTCGTCGAAGTAATTACCCCTGGTACTATCCTAAGACCTTCACTTCTTGATGAGAAGAAATCGCTTTTTTTAGCTGCGTGTCTACCTGATGAGAATAATACCGGCGTTGCATTCTGCGATATTACCAGTGGTGAATTCACGTGCGGTGAGATTGATTCTGCTGATTTGCAAGAAATTCTTTTAAGGAAAGAGGTCAAAGAAGTGATTGTGCCTGAAGGTCTTGAGATTAAACTGAATCTTCTTTTAACGCATCTTGATGGCTATCATTTTATCCATGAGATTGCTTATAAGAAATTACTCAATCACTTTAAGGTTGTTACACTTGATGGTTTTGGAATTGAAGATAAAAAACTTGCAATAGACGCAGCTGGTGCGCTTCTTTACTACTTGTCAGAGAATCAAAAATCTTCACTGTCGCATATTAACAAAGTCACCTTGTTCGAGGCAAAAGATACGCTGTATCTTGATTCTGCCACGCGCAAAAATATGGAAATTTCTGAAAACATTAGCGGGGGTGAGGAGAGAACACTGCTATGGGTAGTGGATAATTGTCTGACACCCTTTGGCAAAAGACGGGTACGTCGCGAACTACTTGAACCGCTCATAAATACAGATTCTATCGAAGAAAGACTGGATGGCGTAGAGGAATTGAAGTATAAAGAATTTCTCAGACAGGAATTGAGAGAAGTCCTTAAGTCGATTAGGGATGTCGAGAGGATTGCGGCACGTCTTTCCTGCCAGAGAATATTGCCCAGAGAAATAGTCGCCCTTAAGGAATCATTAAAACTATATCCAAAGGTGAAAGATCTTGTTAAAGAATGTGAGAGCTCTATTGTTAGCCGTATATGTGATCGCATTGCAAATTTTGATGATGTTGTGCAGAAAATAGAGAATGCGATCGTACAGGAACCTCCAGCCACATTAGATGAAGGGGGTGTCATCAAACAAGGTCATTCAAGCGAGCTCGACGAGTTGCGCGAAATTGCAAAAGGGGGCAAGAAATGGTTATTGAATTTTGAATATAACGAAAGGACGAAAACAAATATTTCGTCTTTGAAGGTTGCCTACAACTCTGTTTTTGGATATTATATCGAAGTTACAAAACCAAACCTTCGTCTCGTACCGGACAACTATATCAGAAAACAAACATTGACCAATGCGGAAAGGTTTTATACGCCCGAACTAAAGGATTTCGAACAAAAGATTCTTGGTGCAGAAGAAAAAATTAGGACTTTGGAATACGAGCTCTATGTGGCACTCAGAGAAGAAATTGCAAAGAGTGCAGAAGATATTCTTGAGACGACAAGGGCTCTGGCAATGCTCGATGTTCTTCAAGGATTTGCACAAAATGCTGTACTCAATAATTACACGAGACCCCAAGTCAATAACAACAACAAAATAGTTGTCATAGAAGGACGTCATCCTGTCGTCGAGAAAATATTGGAAAAAGGATCTTTCATACCGAACGATATTGTGCTTGATCGAGATGCCAATCAAATTCTTATAATAACCGGTCCTAATATGGCAGGAAAATCAACTTATTTACGTCAGGTTGCTCTGATTACGATGATGGCGCAGATAGGTAGTTTCGTGCCGGCAAAAGAGGCAAAGATTGGAATTGTCGACAAGATTTTTACGCGCATCGGTGCAAGCGATGACATTTCCCGGGGGGTAAGTACATTCCTTGCGGAAATGATGGAGACCGCGAATATTTTAAACAACGTTACTGACAAAAGCCTCGTCCTACTGGATGAGGTGGGAAGAGGAACATCAACTTATGATGGACTTGCTCTTGCCTGGGCAGTCGTCGAATATCTTCACGGAAATAAAAAACCGCGTACCCTTTTTGCCACACACTTTCATGAACTGACAAGGATAGAAGATTTTCTGAAGGGCGTTAAGAATTTCAATTTTCTTGTGAAAGAGTGGGGTGATGATATAATTTTCTTGCGTAAAGTCGGGCGTGGTCCGAGTGATCAGTCCTACGGAATTCAGGTTGCACGACTCGCTGGTCTTCCTGAGTCAGTGATTGAAAGGGCAAAAAAAGTGTTGCACGATTTTGAAGAAGGGGAAGTTTTTAGTGTCAGAAGATTGAAAAAAACAAAACTGACACAGCAAGACCTTTTTGTCGATAAATAATGGAGGCGCAGTGCCAAAAAGTCTTGAAATTACATTGATTAATTGTGAGATTTAAGTATCGCCACCTCTTGACTTTTTGTAAATTTTCGTTATAATAAACCGTAACCAAAGACCATTGTCTAAATTATAGAAACATTTCCCCTCCCGGTCGCGACCTGCGGGTCGCGGCCGGCATTTTGTTTCTTTTTCGTTTGATAGATCAACGGACTTATAATCTGTTGCTCTGACAAACACAATCACCTCAACGGTAATGTTTACAAAGATTAAGTGAAGATAAGGTTTTAACTCATGGTTTTTGCGTCAGAATTGTGCCATCTTGACATACAACCATATTGTTTTATAATATTAAGTAGTCGTATTAGACGGAGAGGAAAGAAATGCATAAGAGCGCAGTAATAATATTCCTTTTTCTAACCCTTAATATTACACACGCAACTGTCTGGTATGTGCACCCAGATTCTGTGCTCAATTCTATCCAAGCAGGACTGTATTCTTGCTTGACCAGCGATACTGTATTAGTAGCACCAGGAACTTACTACGAAAATCTCTTTTGGCCAAATACACAGGGCATACTTCTGAAAAGTGAATTTGGCCCTGATTCAACAATAATAGATGGCAGTGGGAGTGGAAATGTCATTTATGTAGTTTATTTTGTTGATACAACCACGGTAGTTAGTGGATTTACCATTCAGAATGGTTCGTCTTCTTGGGGTGGTGGTATCATCTGTAATTTCGAAAATTCACCAATCATTACTAATAACGTCATCGTTACTAACCATGCTGACATCTACGGTGGTGGTATTTACTGCGAATACAACGCCGCGCCTAATATCATTTACAACACTATTACCGGTAACACCGCTGGTAGTGGTGCTGGCATTGCTTGTGCAGACTGCATATTTCTAATCACGATCGCTGGCAATATCATTACTAATAATATAGCTAATCAGGACGGTGGTGGTATACTCTTGTGGGATTGTCGTTCGGTAGCTGTTACTAACAATACCATCATAGGCAATACAGCTAATCGGTATGGAGGTGGTGTGTATAGCCACAGTTCCTCACCAGCAATTGACAGCTGCACTATCTCTAATAACAATGGCGATGGAGTATATTGTTCGGGTGGCGTTCCGGTAGTTAACTATAGCAACATCACTGATAACATTGGCTGTGGTGTCCGCAATGCAGATAACGTATGGTTAAATGCAGAATACAACTGGTGGGGAGACTCAACAGGACCATATCATCCAGATTCTAACCCTGGTGGTCTCGGCGACACGGTAAGTGATTATGTGGACTTCATCCCCTGGCTTGGTGCTCCTGTCGGCGTGGAGGAAGAGGAAATTACTTCGATGAGAACCAACGATCTTACTACAACCATCATTAGTGGATCTTTATTACTGCCGAAAGACAAAAAATGCAGGATTTTTGATATTACTGGCAGAGTAATTATGCCAAGTAAGATGAGACCAGGGATCTACTTCATTGAAATTGATGGTGAGATAACAAAGAAAGTAGTTAAGGTTAGATAAGTACTAAATTGTAGCACAGGGGAGTGACCTCAACATCACTCCCCGTGTGACACATTTGTGACATTTTTGTGCCAGAACGTAATGGGTGCAAAGGGGATACCCCTTTTCCCCACTCGATTTTTGTGGCAGAGACAAAAACACTCGTGGAGACCCCGAAACCCCATGATCTAGCGATGCCACTAAATAAAAGACCGTATTCCTTGACAATGGACAGAATTCGCTAAAGGCTCTCAAAGCCTTAATTTTCAACAACTTGCTGTGATTTCGTGAGTTTGCTGAAATGCCTCAAAGAGATTAGAAATCCGTTGCTCTATTTGATTGATACAATGTAAGTAATTACTCTATGGTAATTGTTGAAAGATTATTGTATACCCAGTTTTTTTACCTTTTTGTATTTTCTTTTAATTGCGTTTCTTGTGTCGACAATGAGTCGGGAGTTTTTGACGATAAAATTGTAGTCATATGCAACATGATCAGCAAGGATTACAGCAACATCGTATTTCTTCAGTTCTCTTGCGGTCAATTTTACAGACCTTCTTTTTTTGCTGTTAATGAGCACGACCGGTACATGAGGATCATTGTATTGCACTAATCCAACTTTTGGTTTTATTATTTCATATACTTTTATCGCCGGAGAATGCCTTAAATCAGAGATATTTTTCTTGAATGCCATGCCGAGGAGAAGAACTTTTGCTTTACCCGGACATACGCCAGATGCACTTAAGGCATCGATTATTTTGTTCACAACGAAATAAGGCATCTCTTCATTAATGCGGGCTGACAATTCAATGAACGCGGTATGAAAATCGTATTCGCGTGCCTTCCAGGATAAGTAATATGGATCAATCGGAATACAGTGTCCGCCGACACCTGGACCAGGGTAAAACGGCATAAAGCCAAATGGTTTGGTCTTTGCCGCCTCAATCACTTCCCAGATATCAATCCCGCCCATTCGTTCGCAGAGTTGAGTAAATTCATTGACCAAAGCTATATTTACATTTCTGAACGTATTCTCTAGCAGTTTGGTTAATTCAGCTGCCCTGGGTGATGATACTGGATGTAGATTTCTCACGAATTGTCTGTAGAATAATATTGCCAATTCTGTACACTCCTTTGTAACACCACCAATTACAGTCGGTGTGTTCATAATGCCGAATTTCTTGTTGCCTGGGTCAATTCTCTCAGGACAAAAGGCAAGATAAAAATGTTGTCCCACTTTCAAACCAGATTCATTTAAGATTGGCAAGACTATTTTTTCCGTTGTCTCTGGATATGTGGTGCTTTTTAATATTACAAGCTGATCCTTTCTTAAAATCTTTTTAATTTTTTGTGTACTGCTAATCACCGGGCCCAGGTTAGGCTCTTTGTTCTCGTTGACCGGTGTTGGGACACAGATGAGAATGATATCGCACAGTTTTAGTTGGCGATAGTCGGTTGTTGCTTTTATCTTTTTTCTTACCACTTGTTTTTTCAATTCTGAGGATGTGACATCACTTATAGTAGAAATACCTTTGTTTACTTCTTTCACTTTTTGCTTATCGCAGTCAATGCCAATTATCCTAAATCCTTTTTGAGCGATCTCTACGGCAAGGGGAAGACCCACATAGCCCAGTCCGATTATGCCGACCTTGGCTTTTTTCCTTTTGATTAAGTTTTTTAGCATATTCATCTCCTGCCAGACTTCTGTATTATACATTATTTTTTTATTTAATCAAGGGAGATAATGGGGAATCAGGGCATCCGGCGACCAGGGTG
>Ga0209635_10001463_pt1 | contig 17553 bp, 18 predicted proteins | sample DeeMarSWOR230_32_FD_187463 | JGI IMG/M metagenome (GOLD analysis project Ga0209635, IMG submission 187463) | Marine sediment microbial communities from White Oak River estuary, North Carolina - WOR-2-30_32 (SPAdes) (version 2) | ecosystem: Environmental > Aquatic > Marine > Intertidal zone >... | reverse complement strand
GGAATTGCGATACAGACAATATTGATGTTGCTCGTGGGGATACTGGTAGTTGGGATAGTTGTGTACATGGTTTACAGGTATTTTGTGGGAGCACCTTTAGGCGAACAGGAGTGTAGAGCTAGGGCAATAACATGGTGCACTAATTGTATGAATGGAGGTTGGACCGCTGGGCAAGGAACAACAACAGGTACTGAACTAAAAACTTGTGCCGATAAGCATTTTCCAGGAATTACGGCGGACTGTGCTGGTGCATCTGGTTGGTGTGCAGCTTTTATTTCAGTATAAATTAATTATCTCATAATTGCCTCAGAAGAGCGAATAGGTGATTTTCTTAATTGTTTATTCTTGACTGTTATTTATGAGTTGAGGTTATATCCAAGAATTCTATTAGAACTTATATTATTAACTGGAGTTAAATTAGATAAGCATCGATTTTTTAATTTATGATTCTTCTGATTCTGGGCATGGTGTACCAGCCAAACCACATCTAGCACAAGTACCATCATTCTGACAAACGGCACCTTCTCCTGGCTTACAGAGACCGCCTCTAACACTACAACAATCCAAATACTCTTCGCATGAATCTTCTGCTACATCCCCTCCTCCAGGCCCATACTTATAACAAGCGATTTGTTCGTCGAATGTTTGCTTGTAACCATATTCTGCATCAACGCTTATGAATTGTGTTGATTTGCCAACAAAACCGAAATTTTTAAACCATCCCTTGCAGGATATCATAGCACCAACACCACTCGGGACAGAGAAGGTTTCAAAACTAATAAGGTGTTCAGAACATGAACTAGATATTTGTGTTACATTTTCACCCGAATACACATATCCCATACAATCACAGCGATCATTAAGATTTAGATGTATTCCCGGTGTAGTTTGATGTAGTTCTAAACTGGTAACTTCTGCTTCTCCGTCGCCTTGATTGGTAACATGTATGAATATCAAAAATCCTGGATCACCTTGAGTTTGCCAATCTTCTGCTTTGTCGGTAGGCACTACAAACGGTAAAGTGTATGTGTAGATGTCTAACGGTCCTGGCTCAGTCTTAACATCAGGATCGAAGAAATACATGAAATTTTGATTGTCTATTCCTTCATCGCTCTGAATTACACCAAACTTAGTCGAACCGCCCCCAAATTGTTCTGTAGTAACGTTTATCTGGAAATAGGTGTATTGTTCGCAACTACGTTCAGCAGAAAAATCACTACTGTCATCGAACTTGACACTAACCACGTAATAACCACCTGGGTTTATCGTTAGTTTATCCGATGCGGTAGGTGAAGGAGTAGGGGCTCCCTCAGATTCATTATAAGCACTTTCTTGAGAGGATGCATAAACCGTGATGTCTGTAACATTTATATAATAAGGAGAACCGACTTGGTTGTTGTTTTTTAACGTGAAGGGTAAATAATACGGATAGGTTGGAGACCACATACTCGGGACTGGGTTCATTGGTGGTATTGATTTAGAAGGAGATACTGCTCCCAATTCTGAAGTTATGGTCTCATAAGTTCCCACTTTCTCATACTGTACTGTCTGGTTTCCTGGAGCAACACATATCATCATGTTACCCTTGTATTTGATCAAACACATCATCATCGCATACTCTCCTGGCATAAAGGTTTTAATGGCAGGCATAAAGACATTAGTAGTTCCCCACGCACCAGCCGATATTGCTGTTACCGACAATAAAACACTGTTAAGTCCACCGAAGTCAAGTCCTTGTTTACCAAGAATTAGAGATGGTGGTAAGATTACACCAAACATTAGAGCAAACACAATCAATACTATATTCAATGTCTGTGATGTTAACCAAGCCAATCCTGGTATATTGCCACCAATGGCCATTCCAGTCAGACCTTCTACACTCGGGATGAGCATACCTGTAATAGAAAAGAGAGTCATAGGAAAATATATAGCGAATAGAAAGGCATTTTGGCCTGTTTTTTTAGCAGTGCCAGCAGCGCCACTCCATATCCCTTTAAGTTTATCAAAACCTTTGAAAGCTATACTTTTTGGCATTCCTTTATTTTTTTGTTCGGTTTGTTTTTTGGCAGATTCTCCAGGTTTGAACCCTAGTCTGCCAAGAAATCCTTCTTTCCATCCAACTTTGCCTGTTTCCTCTTTTAGTTTTTTTGATTCTTCTATCATTCCTTTTAATTTTTCGTATTCTTCGTATTCCTTAGCTGTAGCTGATTGTGCTATTACTTTTTCTTTCAATTTTTCATAAGGTGATATTTCTTTGGGTGGGGGTGGGGGTGGTTCTTTGGATTTTGTTATTATTTGTTTAACATGCTCTTCACGTGTTTCTTTCGGTATAATTTTAATTATTGGCTTCTTCTCTTCCTCGAGTTCTTTAATCTTAATCTCGCTATAATGTTGTTTACAATAACCGCTTTTCCCTGCAGTTTTATGACAACCTTCAGCTTTACACTCTGCCATTATCCCAAACAATATTTCTCTTGGAGAGTAAAAATAGTTTTCAACTGATAGAAAATTGATTCTGTTTAAACAATTATAGTCTCTACTTCTATAGATTTCGTCTCTACGACTTTGTACTCATAATTATCATATTTAGCTGTTATCTGTCCATAAACCCAAGGAACTCCTCCTGTGCTTTGAGCTGTCAGAGCACAAACAAGAGGGATTTTCATAGGAAGGCTTATGTTCTGTTTAAGCTTATGGGAACCGGTAGCATCAAAATCACATCTACCAATATCTTCATTCACTACTAAATTAGTTAAATCTAAAGTAAAGCTGCCTTTATCTATTGTCATCTCATTCTTAGAATTGACTACATCCTTGACTCTAACAACAATAGAAAACCCACTGCCACTCTTTTCCCAAGGATCACTCGACGAAGTAAACCCTCTTTCTATATCCACGTGTATAGGTCCTTTCGACTGAACAGATTCTATCTTTGCTGATGTCGACTTCTCATCAAATGACAAAACCGGAATCAATAAAGTACTCTCGCCCCAATAGTTGTATTTTAATGTTATTTCTGGCTCGAGTTCACGACCTATTCTTGCTATCTCTTCTTCAGAAGGAAGTTGAAAAACAAAGTTCATTTCTTCATCATCCAACGACTGTATTGAATTGAATTTACAACCACACTTTGTCGTCATGAAACCGCATTCGCTAGAAGATATTGAACTGCCATCACTACCACAAATCTGATTCTTCAACTTAAGACCATAAAAATCAGTTATCCTAAACTCAACATTCTCGACTTTATATTCAACTTGATTCGTTAAATGAACTTTCATATTTATCGCTTGTTCTGGCAAAGCTTCTCCAGCCATTTCAATTTCCATCTTCAATGCCTCATCCTTGTATACGGGAACAAAATCTTCATCTTGTTCAACACACCCAGAAATAAAAATTATCCCAAACAGAACTAAAATTGAAATCAACATTTTTTGCATGTTACCTAAGAATATTTTCGTTCGATGAGATAAAAAACATTCTTATGTCAAAAGAATTTTTAATACCAAATAAAACAATAACTTTATTGACAGCATGACACGAAAAAATGCTTATAAAGTGCTTTTTTCAATCATTTTTTTACTGCTTGTTTTCAGTTTCTATAGTAGACCCAGTTCATCACAAACATGTGCTTCTTGTCCTGATGGGGCATGTCCGATAAGTTGTGGTATGACTATTAATGACCGGAAAACTTCTATCTCTGAATATTTTTACTTTACCTTGACGTCATATTCTGATGTTAATATAACTATGACACCCGACTCTACTGTAAATTACAATCTTTATGTCACATGGACAGAAAATGTGTGCCCAAATGAAGCTAATAAGAATTGTAAACCTGGGTTTGAAACAGGAGTTCAAGAAATTTGTCAAAATTATAGTTTATCTCCAGGAACTTATTATATCAGAGTTAGATGGTATGATGGAGATGGTAAATATAACATATCACTTTCATGTGATGAAGCAGTTACGACAACGACTACCACGACTACTACTACCACTACGACTGCTTCTACAACAACTACATCTGAAACGACTACTACGACTGAGGGCACTACCACATCTACGACTGCTTCTACAACAACTACATCTGAAACGACTACTACTCTGCCAACAGTCTCCTTACAATGCGGAAAAAATGAAATCTACGTAAAACAGAAGAATAAGTGTGAGGTTACCAATTGTGAAAGCGGATATTGGCTGATAAAAAATCTACAAAAAAAACCACTTTTTAACGATACCATCCACGACATACCACCTTATGAAATAGAATTCGGGCCAACAAAAGAAGAAGGGGATGTATTGACAACGGTAGTTTGTACGAGTCCTTATAAAACTTTAAACCATACAACATCGGTAAAGAAGGGTCCTGTCTTAATCTGTCCTGATACATGCTACTTGGATGAGATTTGTGAATGTGAAGTTGTTGAATGCGATGATGGATTGTTCTTGATGGATAATTATGAAGATGAACCTTTGACTGGAGATGTGATAAAGGATGTGGAAGGTACTACATTCCAGTATAACTTTTGGGCAGAAGAAGAAGGAATAATAAGGGTCAGAATGATATGTCATGACCCTTACGAAATTGAAGAGCTATTTTACATAAACATCAGCTACTCCTTTACAACGACAACACTGCCAGGAGAGTTTGATATCTTGAAGAAGACTTGCACCGAGGAAAAATTTATAGTGAATGTTGGTGAGAACACTAGGACTGAAGATACTGTTTTGTACATTCAACTAATAAAAGAACCTGAAGGTATAATTTACTATGGCGGTATATTCGATGTAAGGAGTGGTTTTGAGGGAGATAAAACTTTATCGTTAATCCAAATAAAAGATTGTCCTAGTGGTACTGATTTGAAGTTGCTTGTATTGGCTTACTCATCAAAATTTCAGAGGGTTGATAGATTGAAGGAAGTGGCTTTCGAATGTTGATTAAAAGAAAATTATTATTACTCATATTTTTGTTTAGTATTCTCTTTAGCCCAGTGCTGGTTTTATCGGTTGATATCACAAGTTGTAAGTCTGATGTTTTAAACTGGTTATGTGATAGAGGAAAAAAATGTACATGCAAGATATCTGGATCATGTAGTAACGGCAATCTGTTAGTTTATGATGAGTATCTCATCAATCCTCTTTGCTCTCCGCAGATCATTGGGGATACTGCGACGATAGATTGGACTTATTTTAATACCAGTAAAGATTACGTGAAAGCGCATGCAGATTGTGATGAAGGACGATCAACAGAGAAGATGATAATAATCACTGCCCCTGCTGGTACGACTACGACTATAAAAACTACTACGACAACTACTCCTTACGGCGGTTGTGGAACAGATGGATACTGTGAGTTTACAGAGAATGAATGTTTAGGAGGATATGAAGATTGTCCAGACTATGATTATGAATGTTCTACCGACGAGAAGTGTTGTTGTTATGTTCTTACAGGAACGACGACTACTCAGAAAAAACAATCTGGCTTCAATTACGGATGGTTAATCCTTCCCATCCTGATATTGATAGGTGTTTTTGTCTATTTCTTCTTCATAAAGAAAGGTGGAAAAGAAGAAACGATTGAAAAATTCAGAAAATTATACGAAAAATGGTCTAAGTTTGCTGAACCGATAAAGATATAAAAATGATTGTAACAAACTAATTAAAGTACGACAAGTCGAGCGAAAAAATCAATCATGCTCAAAAACACAAGAGGTGAATGAATGGCTGAGAAAAAAGAGAGGACAGAAACCCCAAAAAGGAAAAGAACAGATGACAACGTGGTCTTCGTAGGACGAAAGCCAACCATGTCTTACGTACTTGCTGTTATCACGCAGTTCACGAACGGCTTAAAAGAAGTCCACGTTAAGGCAAGGGGAAGATCGATCTCAAGAGCGGTGGATGTCTCAGAAATCGTGAGGAACCGTTTTTTGGGTGATGTTAAGGTGAAGAGCATCGATATCGGAACGGAAGAAAGAGAAGTTGAAGAAGGGAACAAGATAAACGTTTCAACGATTGATATAGAATTGATCAAGTAAGCTCTTTCTTTTCTTTATTTTTTTCATTTTTAATTAATCAGAACAATAAAATAATTGTGGATGGGATGAATTTTCGACAAAGGAAAGAGTCCTTGATAAATCATTTGATTGCAGGTGGCGTTCTTAAAACACCGAGAATAATAGAAGCGTTCAAGAAGATACCGAGACATCTTTTCGTAAGAAAGAATTATCTTGGACATGCTTATGATGATATACCTCTTCCCACCCATCAAGGTCAAACAATTTCTCAACCTTATACCATCGCGGTAATGACTGAAGCCTTAGAACCGAGAATAGGGGAGAAAATTTTAGAGGTAGGAGCTGGTTCTGGTTATCAGGCTGCTCTTCTCGGATACTGTGTTGGTTCCAAGGGAAGGGTAATAACAATAGAACTAAAATCTAAATTAGTTGAATTCTCTAGAAAAAACATCAAAAAAACCAAGTTGAAGAATGTTAGAGTTATTCTTGGTGATGGGAAGGAGGGTTATGTTAAAGAGAGTCCTTACGATAAATGCATGATCACTGCTGCTTGTAGAGAGATACCTAAATCGGTCATTGAACAAGTCAAAATTGGTGGAAGAATCGTTGCCCCTATAAATGATTTTTTTAATCAAAAAATGATGGTTATCGACAAATTGTCAAAGAAAAAATTAAAGAAGGAAGATCTGGGTTCTTTCATCTTCGTACCTTTGAGATGATGGGGTCGCAGGGATTTGAACCCTGACTGGTGGGTTTCTTCTATCATCTTGAGATCAATTCTCCATGAGATTTCTCTGGAGCCCACTGTTCTACCAGGTTATACTACGACCCCTGGTCAATCATAGATGATATGTAAATATTTTTAACCTTTTCTTTTCTTAAATTAACGTATAGTGATTGTAATGAACGGTCTCATAATACCAAATCATATTGCCGTAATCTTAGATGGTAATAGAAGATGGGCTAAAAAGCATGGTATGAGAGTTTGGGAAGGTCATAAGTATGGTGTGGAAATATTCGATAAATTCTTAGACTGGTGTATAGAGTTAAATGTCCAACAAGTTTCTGCTTATGTTCTATCAACTGAAAACTTAAATAGATCAAGAAAAGAAGTCGTAGAAATCCTTAGACTACTAAAACATGAACTGGATAGATTCGAGACAGAAAGAGCAGCCAAAATCGATAAGTATGAGATTAGAGTTAGGTTCCTTGGTGATTTCACTAAATTACCAACAAGTCTAGTTAAAATTATGAGAAGGATAATGAAAAAAACTGAGGAATACAACAAGAAATTCTTGAATATTTTAATCGCTTATGGTGGTCGTTATGAATTGACTAACGCGATTAAAAATTTAATCGGTAAAGCTATGAAGAAAAGAATTAAAATAACGGAAAAAACTATAGAAGAAAACTTGCTCATCTCCGGTAATGTTGATCTGGTAATACGTACTGGTGGTATGTCTAGATTATCGAATTTTTTGATATGGCAAACATCTTATGCTGAATTGTACGTTACTGAAGTTCTATGGCCGGATTTCACGAAGAATGATCTGGTCAAAGCGATAAAATGGTTCAACGATCAGAAAAGAAACTTTGGTAGATAAAGTTGCCAAATAAAATATTGGATTATTTTTATCTATGTAGACCAATATATTGGCCTCTCGTGATAGTTATGCTATATTTTGGAATAATTATAGCAAACAATGGACTACCTCAAGACATTTTAAAAACATTTTTTTTATTCATATTGACTGTAGTAGCATCCTCTAGTGTATTCTCTTGGAATCAAATTTTCGATGCCGAACTAGATAGAATAACAACAAGAAAAACTTCATTTGGCCCTATACCAAATAAATCTCTTCCAATAGCATCAAAAAAAATAAGTAAGGGCTCTGGTTTAATGTTTTCAATCTTTCTATTTTTTATCTCAATAGTTCTGGCTTATTTAATCGATTTAAAGATTGTATCAGTTGTTTTACTACTTTTTATTCTTTCAGTTTTATATTCTACGCCACCTATAAGACTAAAATCCAGAACACCTCTTGATGCTATAATCAACGCTATTGGTTTTGGGGGTTTAGTTCCATTGTTAGGTTTTGTTTCTTATACAAACTTAAGTTTGAAAATCCTTTTAATATTTATTCCATCTTTTACCCTTACTTTCGGTATTTACATTCCAACCACAATTGTAGATTATGGATCTGACAAAAAATTTAAATTAAAAACCTTTGCCACAGAATATGGAATAAAAAATTCAGCAAAATATTCCTTTATTTTTCAGATTATCGGAATAATAGCTCTGTTTCTGATCTTCACATTAAATTTTTACAGAAATTTTATCATTCTATTGCTCCCATTTTCAATTTTATTTTTAACCTCTACCCTAGTCATTTATTTTTCTCCTTCTTCTAGAACAACTGTTCTGGTTTATTCACCTGCACTACTTTCCGTTATGATGGGTTTACCGATTGTTTTAACGTTGTATAGTGTGTTGTAAATGATAGATGCTCTTATCGTAGGCGCAGGTCCTGTGGGCTGTAAAGTTGCAGAATTACTCGGTAAAGAAGGTATTAAAGTTCTTGTATTAGAGGAACATGCTAAAATAGGTAGACCGGTTCAATGTGCTGGACTCGTAAGTCATAGGATATTCAAACTCAGTAAAGTCTCTCGAAAAGTCGTTGTTAATAGAGTAAGGAAAGCGAGGTTTTACTCTTTGAATAATTACATAGAACTGAAATCAAAGAAAAATGTATACGTAATCGATAGAGAAAAATTCGATGAAGAGTTGGTTAAAAAAGCAAGGTCAGTAGGCGCGGTAATAAAAACTTCAACAAGGTTTCTGAGTTATAAAAAAGGTGAATTTTTGGCAGTGAAAACAAATAAAGGAATTTTTAGGACTAAACTCTTGGTTGGAGCCGATGGTCCAAATTCAAATGTGGCAAGAACTGCTAGGATCAAGTTACCAGACAACAAATTAACCGGTGTGCAAACAACGATAAAATCTCATTATAATTCTAAGACTGTCGAGTTGTGGTTTGATTCCGAAATTTCACCAGAATTTTTTGGATGGGTCATACCCGAGAATAAAGATTGGGCAAGAATTGGATTGGCAACTAAAAAAAATGCTGTAAAATATTTGGATAGTTTTTTCCTGAAAAGGTTCAATCGAAAAATTAAATGTAAAAAAATCTTGGCAGGAACTATTGGATATGGGTTGATGGATAATTCTGTATCTAACAAGATTCTTCTTGTGGGAGATGCCGCATGCCAAGTTAAACCCTTCTCTGGTGGGGGGTTAATATATGGTTTAATCGGAGCAAAGTTTGCTGCGAAGGCCTGTATAAAATCGTTAAAAAATGGGAGATACGACTCTGAGTTTTTAAAGGAAAATTATGATGATGCCTGGAAAGAAAAGTTAGCTTGGCCTATAAAGAAAGGTTTAATTTTGAGTAAACTAATTCATTCATTCTCTGATAACCAATTAAGTTTTTTGTTTTCTTCTTTTCAGAAAGGCAAATTAACAAAATTGCTGGAATTTGCAGATATGGACTTACTTTAAATAATAATCATAAAATAAGTTATGTGATGTCATGGAGGATATCAAGGAGACTATCTCCAAGATCAAACCGCTCATAGATAAAAAAATTGAAGAACATTTACCGAGAAAAGGAACTCCACAAGTACTGTTCGACGGCTGTTGGAAGTATCTTGATTATGGTGGGAAGAGATTTAGGCCAGCTCTGATAGCAATTTCTTGTGAGGCATTGGGTGGAAGAATCGAAGATACCATTCCTGCAGGAGCAGCGTTAGAAATAGCTCATACCTTCCTATTGATTCATGATGACATCGAAGATTATTCAGAGATAAGGAGGGGCAATCCCTGCTTACACATGACTTATGGTATCCCACATGCAGTAAACATGGGTGATTATCTTTTCTTCAAAGTCTATGAGACATTGCTTTCTGGACAAAAAATTTGGGATTCAGACAAGACCATGAAGATACTGCAACTAATGACTGAAATGTTTAAAATAACTGGAGAAGGACAAGCAATGGAAATTGAACAACGTAACAGAGATTTGTCAGAGGCAACGATGAAATGGTATGAGACTATGTCGTTGAGTAAGACTGGTTATTACTCTGGTGGGACACCGTGTGCAATCGGTGGTGTGATTGCTGGTGGAACTGAAAAACAGATTGAGAGTTTAAAGAATTTTGGTTTTTCTGTTGGTATTGCATTCCAGATTCAAGATGATATTCTCAACGTAACAATGTCAGAAGAAGAAGTTAAACTTGCTCCAGGAACCAGTACTGGTGGTTACGGGAAAGATTTTGCTGGCGATTTGAAAGAAGGTAAAAGAACCCTTATATTGGTCCACGCTTACCAGAACGCAAGTAAAGATGAAAAAAATAGAATGCGACAGTTGATCGGTAAGATAGATATTACACTCAACGAGAAGAAAGATATAATCGAAATAGTGAATAAGCTCGGTTCGATAGATTATGCGAAAAAATATGCTAGAAAAATAATGGAAGATGCTGTCAAAAAGATAAAACTGAAAATACCGGCCACGGAAGGGAGAAGAAAATTGGAATCTATTGCACGATTTTTGATTGAGAGAAATTTCTAATTTATATTTTAAGATCTATCTGATTCATTTTGTTATTTTTTCTTAAGATGTTTAATTAAAATTTTCCATCCATCTCTGAGCCAAGGCGTAATATTTTTATTTTGAATGATTTTTTCTACTTCTTTTATAGATAAGAACTTACCACCTAAAAATTCTTCAGAATCTATGGTCGGCTCATCATTGGCTATGCAAAGAAAAACAGAAACTATTTGATATTCTGGTGGGTCCCTGTGTAAAAATTTTCCTATGTATTTTAAAGGAGCTTTAATTTTTATTTCCTCTTCAGTTTCCCTTTCTGCTGAATCTTCATAAGTTTCTCCGTATGTAACATGAAAAGACACAGAAGAGTCATAACAAAATGGAAATGTTTCGTGTCCTGAACTACGTTTGTTTATGAGAACTTTACCATCATTATTCAATAAAAAAACCACACCACACCTATGAAGAAGTCCTTTTGAATGTGCCTCACTTCTACTAATCTTACCTAAAATTTCATCGTTCTCATTCACATGATAAAGCATTTCTTCCAAAATAACACCTAACAATAATTATTATGAGTTTAAATCAGTCTTTCTTAATTATAGTCCCTAAACCCCTTTCGCCCAATAGAATCCTTTTGAGTAAACCAGGTTCTTTTGCGTTTATTACTTCTGATTCGATGCCTAACTTTGCTAACTCTAACAACATTTTTACTTTATGTAGCATTCCTCCTGTAACATCTGTGCCGAAAGAACCTTTTAAGGAAGATTCTACTTTTTTTATATTTTTTGGTGTTATCTCTTTTATCAATTCTGCGTAAGAATTTACATCAGGGTTGTCAGTAAAGACTCCTCGGACTCTCGCACACATAATTATTCTTGAAATCCTGTACTTTTCGTCTATCTTAGTAAGGTTCCTAGCCAAGTAATCAAAAATCCTTTCGGTCGATATTATGTAACAGCCTTTCTTTCTGTCTAAACCAACATCTCCATAAGGAACAGGTATCATATCAAAATCCAACAATCTTTTAATCGGTTCTAAGAACATTTCTTTCATCTTCCCGTTTTCCGAAATACTGCAACTTGATAATTGAATAGACATTACGTTCTCCCCAACATTCAATAATTCTCTTACTATTATTCTGTTCAACCTCGAAGCGGCATCTTGAACTTTGGCTATACCCTCATAACTTCTATCGTCTATAACTCCCTCGTTTGTCTTGAATTTTGAGGCCGGTATATGGGGATAAGAACCTCCACCATGTCCTACGATCAATCTAAACTTTTTTTCTTGTCTGGATTCTTTAATTTCATTAGCGAGTCTTTTTATCGTTGGTAAATCCTCAGAAAAAGGTACATTCTTATTGGTTATTACCGAACCGCCCAACTTGACCAATATTAATTCATTCAATAAGATCGACCGATCATTTTTTAACATTCACTAAATCATTTTTTATCTCGACTATATCTCCATTCCTTATCTGTGAAATGTCAATCTTATCAACGCAAGGTATTTCTGAGATTATCGCTCCAACCGCAACCACAGTTTCACATTCTTTGTTTATAATTCCTGCAGGAGATACTCCATTCTTCTTTAATCTATAGAGTGTATAGGATCCAACAGTCGATCCTTTTCCGTTCGGAAAAACTAGTATTTTTCCTTTAATTTCTTTGCCTTCTAATTCATGTCCCTTTTCCACAATCAACCCTTTGTCCGGATCCACGCCACCATAGAATGATATGGGTTGATTAGTAACCAAAGCCTTTCCTTCTGCTACTCCTTTTGAAATAATCCTTCCTTTCAACTCCATTTACCGCTCACCGCAGCTTTAACACATTCTTCTAAATTTCCAAGTCTTGTCATCATATTGTTATGACCTCTAGAATAATAGCATCCTTTAGCAGAAGTTGTTGCAACTGACTTAAACCTCCCCTTTAACGGAGCGACAGCTAAACAAGTATCACAAGCAAACTTTCCGCCAGCATCTTCTATTATCTTTGTATAACCTCTTACATCAGACAAGAGTTTGACAGGCCTTGAAGTTGCAACCCAGAACTCGACCTTCGGAGATATTTTCTTGTCTTTCAACAATTCAGAGATTTGTGAAATCTCTTTGATCGAAGAATGAGGACAGCCTATACATACAAATTCTATTTCATCCACATCATCATTAATCTCATCGTAAGATTTTTTTATATCTTCTTTGGTAATAGTAATTTTTTCTTTTGGTTTTTTATGCCTTTCAGAACCTGGAGTCATTCCTTTGATGTAGAACAATGGTTTTGAGCCATAAGTCACGACTGAAGCACAGAACGATTTTAACTCGTCAAGCCCAGCATCTTTTATACCTGTTATGTAAGGTATTTTGTTGCTTGCATTCTTTCCGATACAGTATCCAAGAGCTCCCCAATCAGAGAATTTTTTTAATTCTGTATCAACTTCAACGTGTATATCTGGTATTCTGTTTCCTTCTAGATGAAAACCGTACATTGGAGTTTTGCCAACAAAAGCAGCGGCTAAGGCTGAAGGCCCACCCTCTCTGTTAGTCATCGCTCCAATCACAGAATTGGCAAACGTGACTGCAGAAGATTCGGCCCATGCAACGTGTTCTCCGTATATTGGTAAGTTACCTATTAGATAAGGTGTGCAAGTACAGGAAACTATTATACCCATTTTTCTGAAGGCTTCTATTACGAGGTTCTGTTTTTTCGCAAACTCTTCTGATATCCCAAGGTTTCTCCAATTCTCCAAATCCATTCCTGCAGGATTCAATGTAGTGATAACCCTGACTCTACCATCTTTTGCTAGTTCGTCTAGGAATTCCAGCCCAGCATCTCCCAGATTATGGTAAGAAACGCCTGCTATTTGAACTGATCCAATTTTTATCAGTTTCTCAGCACCGTAAATGTCTCCCAATGCTGACAATATTTCCATGGATTTTTTTACTGCGTTTCCGTATTCCCCATCCAACATTCTTTCTTCTTCTTTTGTTAGATACATGTTATCCCAAATAATTATTCAAATTAACTTTTCTATAACTTTCCTTTTCAAATCCCTTACCAGTTCCTGTTTCAGGAATTGTCGCGTCCAAACCCATCTTACACGTAATTGCTTTTTTTCCTTCACTTAAATCTCCAGAAGGATCGAGGGATGAACCTGGCTGATTGGACAACATTATGGTATTTTTATTTGCTTGGAACCTAGTAGCAATGGCCCATTCAACATCATGTGGATCATATATGTTTATATCCTCGTCCACGACAACACAGTGTTTCAAGGATTTATGACCTCTGAAAGCGGCTTCTATCGCCTTTTTCCCATCATCAGGATTCTTCTTTTTTATTTGCACGACAGCATGAAGCCAACTGCAGCCACCAGGTGTTATGTAAACATCTTTGCATTCGCACACTTTATTTACTTCGTTAAAGATAGTTGGTGTTCTTGGTAATCCCATCAAAAATTTATGTTCATTCTTCCCGGCAAGTATAGTCTGATAAATGGGGTTCTTTCTGTGTGTTATGCATTTAATCTCGATAATGGGTTGTTGTCTCATTTTATCTACTATTCCCGTTAAGTCCAGGAACGGCCCTTCTGACGTCATTTCTTTAGTTATTCTACCCTCCAAAACTATTTCGCAATCTTTGGGAACTTCAACGTCAATGGTTTTACATTTAACCAACTCTAGTTTTTTCAGTGAATTGGCCATTCCTAACTCATCAACTCCTGGAGCTAAAGAAGTTGCCGCAGCTAGTAATACTGATGTGGAATTACCAATACAAAAGGCGATATCCAATTCCCCATCAGTTTTTTTGAGTGCAGTATCGGTTCCTCTGTTCTCAACAATCCTTGCAACGAACCTATTCTTATCTATCAACATTAGACGATGGAAGCACGTATTCCTGCCTAAATCAGGATCTTTAATTATAGCAATGGCAGAAGGTATGTATTTACCTCCATCTTTTTCTGTGTATCTCATTATCGGGAGTTTTGTTAAATCCACATTTTTTTCCACGACTTCTTGACATTCTCCTTTGTTGACGATTTTTGGTTTAACAGGACTGCTCATTGCCTCATATAATTTTTGTATTACTTTATTTTTTTCCACATCCAATGCCTTAGCAATCAAATCCGTCGATGACACGAGACCACCAACAACTGGTACATCCGACTCTTTAACATTCTCAAAAAACACAGGTTTTTCATTCATGGCCGCCATGATACCAGCCATTTCATACGCAGTAGAAACCTCTTTCTTTATTCTTGTTAGTTCACCTTCCCTGTCGAGTTGTTCTATAAAACTTCTGAGACTCATCCTTTCCACCTCTTATATAAGTTATGCTCTATATCCAATAGATCTAAAACTTTACCGACAAAAAAATTAGTCACGTCTTCAACAGCTTTGGGTTCGAAATAATAAGCTGCGTCCAAAGGCATTATTATTCCACCGGCTAGAGTTACTTTCTTCATGTTCTCTATGTGAATCAAATTGATAGGTGTTTCTCTTGTGCATAATATGAGTTTTCTCTTCATCTTCAGACAATTGTCGGCAACTCTTACTATCAAGTTATTTGCATAACCATTCGCAATCGCTGAAAGTGTTTTCATTGAACAGGGACAGATAATAAGTGCGTCTATTTTTTGTGAACTGCTGGCTATCGGGGCAAAAAAGTCATCTACATCATAATCTGGTTTAAACTGTTTTTTGGTTTCAAACTCCAAAACTTTTTTTCCTATTTTAGAAATCAACGTGATAACTTCTATCTTTCTTTTTTTTAGTTCTTCTATCAACCTCAAACCAACGATCGAACCAGACGCACCTGTTATTGCTATAACTACTTTCATATGTTTTATCTCCCTTTCAATTTAACTCCAATCTTCGTTCTTAGAATTTTGAATCCTTCTTTTTCTATTGCACTCGCTACTGTTTCTTGTAATTCCTTTCCTGGTGTCATTGCTACTATGCAACCCCCACCACCCCCACCAGTCATTTTAGCTCCAAAGGCCCCATGATCTCTAGCTAATTTTACTAGATAATCCAATTCTTTACAAGAAACTTCTATGCCTTGTAGTAAACTGTGACTTTCATTCATCAACTCTCCAACTCTTTTCAGGTCAAATCGTTCTAAGGCCTTTCTAGCCTTGAAAACTAACTTTTCTGACTGTTTGAATAATGGATCATATTTTTCAGGGTATTTTTTCTTTCTTTCAGCAACCCCAAGAACCATTTCTTTTGTGTCAGCAACAACACCTGTATTTGCCAAAAGAATCTCAACTGATTTATTTATGTTCAATCTCTCGATTGTGTTTGGACCGTCCTCTAAATTTTTCTTGAACCATATCAAACCGCCAAAAGTAGCTGCAGTATTATCGATTCCAGATGGAGTCCCTGCATAAGCTTTCTCGGCCTCATAAGAGATTTCATTAATTCTCTCATCTGAAAAGTTCATTCCAAATTCTTCTACCATGGCTCTAGCAATCGCAACACTACTTGCTGCTGAAGCTCCTATGCCACTAAAACCTGGGAGGTTTCCACCTAACCAAATATCCAAAGAAACGCCTTTGGGGATTCCCATTACTCGGAGCATTCTATCGATGGATTCTTTTTGTTGAATTTTTTTCTTTTCAGTGTAACCTCTTGCACCTTTCCTTTCATCTCTTACGATGATTCCTCCTTCATCGATTTTTCTCACTTCAGCATCAGCTGTTGAGTCCATAGCTGAGACAATTCCCGGAATACCATGTACAACGAAATGTTCATTGAATAAAATAACCTTTCCGAAACCAGATCCCCTACCCATAAACCCACCTAAAATAAACAAGTTTCAAAACATTTAAATTAATTTTTCTATTAATAAACCTAAATAAAGGTTATTCTATGTCTGAAGTTATACTTGTTGATAAAAACGATAAAGAAGTTGGAATCGGGGAAAAAATAAAAACACACCAAGAGGGAAAACTGCATAGAGCGTTCTCTATATTTGTTTTTAATTCAAATGGCGAATTGCTTCTCCAGAAAAGAGCAAAATCAAAATATCATTGTGGGGGTATGTGGTCAAATACTTGTTGTAGTCATCCTAGGCCCGGAGAATCTGTAGAAAAAGCGGTGCATAGGAGATTAAAAGAGGAGATGGGTTTTGATTGCGAACTTAAAGAAATCTTTAGTTTTACTTATAAGGTGAAATTTGATGACAATTTTTTTGAGCATGAATATGATCATGTTTTTATAGGAAATTTTGATGGTAAACCTAATCCAAATCCAGAAGAAGTGGGTGAATGGAAGTGGATTAGTATAGAAGAATTGAAAAAAGATATACGAAAAAATCCTGATAGCTATACTTATTGGTTGAAAAAGTCAATCGATAAAGTTGTTTCTCATTTGAATTAATTTTTTCTGGAACCAAGAACAGAACAAAAATCTATCTAATTTCTCTTATCCTAATCCCTTGAAAAGGAACAATTTAGATGAACCACAAATTTTAAGTTAGCACTTATCTGAACTTTCTTCTGAAGAATCTTCTGGTTTTAAAATTCCTGTTTCTATTAGATTGGTATTTGTTGAACGGTAAGATTCTGAAATCTGAAACTTCCATCTTTTTTATATCGTAGGAAAAATTTCTTATTATCCTTCTGAATGAATCGTGGTCATCTTTGATCAAAAGCGATATAGCCTTTCCTGATTGTCCTGCTCTTGCCGTCCTTCCTATCCTGTTAGTATAGTCTTCTGCGTTCTTTGGTATGTTGTAGTTGAAAATGTGAGTAACATTTTTTATGTCTAACCCTCTACCAGCCACATCTGTCGCGACTAGAAATCTTGTTATTCCCTTATGAAAGTTTTCCATCACTTTTTCTCTTCGTTGTTGTGATAAACCGCCGTGTAAAGCTGTAGCATTTATGCCATTATCCTGAAGGTTTCTAGCAACAAGACC
>Ga0209635_10001461_pt1 | contig 17558 bp, 10 predicted proteins | sample DeeMarSWOR230_32_FD_187463 | JGI IMG/M metagenome (GOLD analysis project Ga0209635, IMG submission 187463) | Marine sediment microbial communities from White Oak River estuary, North Carolina - WOR-2-30_32 (SPAdes) (version 2) | ecosystem: Environmental > Aquatic > Marine > Intertidal zone >... | reverse complement strand
GGCATATGAGATGAAAGTGGATAAAAAAGATGTAGATATCAACGGTGGAATAATCTTCCAGAAAAGTAATCCTGATAATAAGTTCACTATCAAAGAAATAGCTTCCAAGGCGATAGATCGGGTAATAGTTGGTGTGGGTAAAAGGAAACCAAACGATTATGATTTCCAGGACAATATATTCTGCTGTCATTTTGTCGAGTTAGCAGCGGATAGTGTAACTGGCGAAATAAAACTACTGCGTTATGTGGCAGCCCATGACTCGGCACGAGTATTAAATCGCTTTACCTATGATAATCAGATACATGGCGGCATTGGGATGGGCATTGGCTACGCACTTTCAGAGGAGAGAATAATGGATAAAGCCACAGGAAAAATGCTTAATGTCAATTTATTGGATTATAAAATTGCTTCTCAGATTGATATGCCCGAGAAGATAACTACTTACGCAGTAGAAATACCCTACCCAAGGAATAATATCAGTGTTAAAGGCCTGGGAGAACCTCCAGCAATACCACCGGCAGCAACTATAGCCAATGCCATTTATAATGCCCTTGGAGTGAGGTTCAATGATATTCCAATAACTCCTGATAAGGTAATTCAAGCCTTAAAGAAGAGGTGAGACGACGAATAAGTTTCAGCGTATAAACATAAAATCAATAAAAGAGGAGCTTTCGTTATATCTTGAAAGTAGCTGGGTTGAGGATGCCTCCAAACAGCTGAATAAAGGATGTGCATAACATGAAGAATATAAAATTAGAACCATTTGAGAAGGAAAGTGAAATTAGGAATGTTTTTGAAGAAAAAGGAGCAAAAGAAGAGGAACTTCCTGCCTGGAAGGAGACAAAAGTTATTGGTAAAAAGATTCCTCGAGTAGATAGCTATGAGTTGGTAAGTGGTACTGCCAAATACTCCAGTGATATCAACTTACCCGGTATGCTTTGTGCAAAAATCCTGCGTTCACCCCATCCTCATGCAGAAATTATTGATATAGACTCCGGTAAAGCAGAAGCGCTACCTGGAGTAAAAGGTGTGCTTTGTTATAAAAATGCCCCCAAGATAAAATGGCACGATGATAAAAGTTTCCTCTTCGACCGTAAGGTCCGTTATGTAGGCGATGAAGTTGCAACAGTGGTAGCCGAAGATGGATATATCGCCCAGGATGCTTTAAAGCTCATCAAGGTAAAGTATAACATTTTACCTTTCGTATTAGACCCAGAAGAAGCCATGAAACCTGAAGCGCCCAAAATATGGCCAGAAGGGAATCTACAAATGTATGATGGAAAATCTTACTATTCTTATAGTCGAGGAGATGTTGAGAAAGGCTTCGCTGAAGCGGATATAGTTCTTGAAAGAAAATATACTACTCCGGTAGCTTTGCATTGTACTTGGGAGACCCATGCAACAGTCGCAAACTGGGATGGCGAATACCTAATCATTTGGGATTCCACCCAGGGAGTATTTCGTACTCAAGAGAAGATTGCAGAAAAATTAAATATACCAATAAATAAAGTGAGGGTCATCTGTCAATACATGGGAGGCGGTTTTGGTACTAAATACTATCTCTTTAAACAAGCGATAATTGCAGCACTCTTTGCTAAAAAAACAGGGCGACCGGTTAAAATCATTCCCACACGCTCAGAGAATCTGGTAGCATATGGAAACCGTCCTTCTTCTATCCAGTATATTAAGGCAGGAGTAAAAAAAGATGGAACACTCACTGCTCTCAGCATGAAAAGTATTAATCCAATAGGAGCATATCATTATGATATTTTATGTGGTTTGCAATTGAGAAACCTTTACCGATGTGAAAATGTTAAGACAGATGAGTATTTGGTTCATATAAACACAGGACAAGGGAATGGAATGCGAGCTCCCGGCAGTCCTCCTGGCTCTTTCTCTTTAGAGCAAATGATGGATGAATTAGCAGAGAAACTCAACATTGATACCATAGAGTTTCGATTAAAGAATAATGCTAAGGTTTGTCAACAATCAGGTAAGCCCTTCGTGAGTAAAGGATTAACTGAATGTATGCAGGAAGGAGCAAAGTTAGCCGGTTGGGATAAGAGGGAAGCCCCAGGAGTTTCAAAAGGGAAAAAGAAGAGAGGGTTAGGCATGGGTTGTGCCGCTTGGCCAGATACAAGTGGTCCTCCATCAACTGCCCTGGTAAAGATAAATTATGATGGAAGCATCAACCTTGTTATAGGAGCATCCGATTTAGGGACAGGTACTAGAACCATTATGAGTACGATTGTAGCAGAAGAACTTAGTGTCCCACTCGATAGCATAGAAGTTACTGATGCGGATACTGAAACTACTTTCTTCACCCTTCCTAGTGCTGGGAGTAAAACAGTAGGGTCAGATGGCCCAACAGTTCGGTTAGCTGCTTGTGATGCAAAGAAGAAATTGTTTTCATTAGCGGCATATGAGATGAAGGTAGATTCTAACGATGTAGATATCAAAGACGGTATAATCTTTCAGAAGAGTAATCCTGAGAATAAGTTTACTATAAAAGAAATAGCTTCTAAATCGATAGATCGGGTAATAGTCGGGATAGGTAAAAGGAAAGCAAATTATTATGGCTATCAATGGAGTATCTTCGTTTGTCATTTTGTTGAAGTGGAAGTGGATACTGAAACCGGTGAGATAAAATTGATGCGATACATAGCAGCTCACGATTCAGGACGAGTGTTAAATCGATTTACCTATGATAATCAGATACATGGTGGAGTCGGAATGGGCATCGGCTATGCACTTTCAGAAGAAAGAATAATGGATAAAGCTACAGGAAAAATGCTCAATGACAATTTATTGGACTATAAAATTGTATCTCAGTTTGATATGCCCGAAACGATAACTACTTACGCCGCAAAGACCTTTTTCCCCGGGAATAATATCAATGTCAAAGGCCTGGGAGAACCTCCGGCAATACCACCGGCAGGAGCTATTGCGAATGCCATTTACAATGCTCTGGGAGTGAGATTCCTTGATCTTCCAATAACCCCTGATAAAGTAATCCAAGCCCTGAAGAGGAGGTAAATAATGAATAAATTTCAACATGCAAATGCTCAATCAATAAAAGAGGCTCTTTCATCTCTCGGTGATAATTGGGATGACATGAGAATAATCGCTGGTGGAACAGACCTCTTAGGAGAGATTAAGAACGGGATTGTTAGCCCAAAAGCAGTGATAAATATTAAAACTATTCGTGATCTCAATTTCATCAAGTATGTGAGTGGAAAGGAGTTAAGAATAGGGGCGCTCACTCGGATAGCAGATATTGAAGATAATACCATTATTAAAGAAAAATTCACCGCTTTATGGGATGCAGCCAGAGTAATAGCATCACCACAGCTCAGAAATATGGGCACGATCGGTGGAAATCTTTGCCAGAGACCTCGCTGCTGGTATTATCGTGGAGATTTTAATTGCTTTCGCAAAGGTGGAATGGGGTGTTTTGCCTTTAACGGAGAAAATAAAAGGCATTGCATCTTTGGCGGTCATGGGTGCTTCATTGTGCATCCCTCAGATTCAGCTCCGCCTCTTATAGCCTTAAGGGCTCAGGTAAAAATTGGCTCGAATGAAGGGGAGAAAATCGTTCCTTTAGAAGATTTTTTTGTCGGCCCGGAAACAGATATGCAACGGGAAAATATACTCAAGCCCAATGAAATAGTAACCGAGGTCATCATACCTGATCCATGGCCAGGAACACGTTCACTTTATCACAAAAGAATGGAGCGTAATGTCTGGGATTTTGCACTCGTATCAGTAGCTGCATCTCTCAGCTTTAAGGGTAAAAGCTGTGAAGAAGCCCGGCTAGTACTGGGTGGAGTAGCTCCTATACCCTGGAGACTGAAAAATGTTGAGAATTATCTGTTAGGAAAAGCAATTAATACAAATGTAGCAAAAAGGGCAGGCGAGTTAGCCACCATAGGAGCCAAACCGTTAAAGCAGAATGGCTATAAAGTAGATCTAGTCAAGATTATGGTCAAAGAGGCGTTACTTTCTTTATGATGGCTTTTTATCAATAAGTTGTGTTGTTATAATTGTTCCGATTTTTAAATTTCGGGTGACTGCATAAGCTTACTTCTGTAATATATATATGTATTATGCTTTTAATCAAAATATATTTTGGGGAATTTCGTTTCTATGTTTCCATCATTGATCTCTCTGTTGAATGTGTATCCGGTGATGCCAGGAGGTTAATTAAGAGTAATATGGTGCGAGATTTGTGACAGGCAATAAAGAAAATTAAAATTCTTTTAGACTTATCAAATTTCCAGGAAGAGATGAAAGATCATGCTGCATGATATTAAAAATATCTTCCATTTAATCATTATATTTCAATGCTTATTCTTTTCCTTTTTTTTACTGACTCAGAAAAATGAGAAGCGGCTGAGTAATATTATTCTGGTTACTTTTTTATTATCTAAAGCCATTACAGAAATCGGTGGGGTTTTTGCTCATTTTGAAGAGTTAAGAAATTTTATCATTTCTCACGCCCCCCACCTGTTTTATATTGATTTTCCTTTTTGTTACGTATATGTGCCGGTTTTGTTTTTATATGTACTGTCCATAACCAAGAGAGACTTTCATTTTAAAAAAGTTTATTTACTTCATTTCACCCCATTCCTACTTTTCGGTGTCCTGACCATGCTCAGATTCCACATCAATAGTGCCGATACATTAAGGGAAATTCTAAGGGATGATTCCCTGCTCATTTTTTTTGAATGGCTGGGTTTTGACCTTTTAGAGTTTACTCAATTTTTTATTTACGCTGTTGCCTCATTGATAGTTTTAAAGAAATACCGTATGGAGATCAAAAACGTCTATTCGACTATTGAACACATCAATTTAGCCTGGTTAAATTTCGTGCTTTTTGGATTTATCGGATGGAAGTCACTCAGATTCCTTGCTCTCGTTTTATGGCTGACTATCGGGGATAGTGATATCGGAATTTTCTTATACATTACGGCTGAAGTCGTTTTTCTTATTTTTGTAAGTCTAATGCTCCTTAAAGGCGTTAAACAGCCTGCAATCTTTGCCGGAAATAAAGAGAATCAATCCAGAGGAAAATATGAAAAAACATCCTTAGCTGATGCAGTTAAAGAGGATTATAAAAATAAATTGCTTCTATACATGGAAACCCAAAAACCATATTTAGATCCAACATTGTGTCTCAATAATCTTGCCGAAAAATTAGCAATTCCTACGCATCACCTGTCGCAAGTACTAAATATTTGTTTAAACCAGAACTTTTTCGATTTCATCAATTCTTACCGCATCAAGGAGAGCAGGCGGCTTCTATCAGAGCAGGACCCTCGTAAAAAAACGATCATAGAAATTCTTTACCAAACAGGTTTTAACTCGAAATCCGTGTTTAACGTAGCATTTAAAAAGTACACTGGAATGACTCCTTCCCAGTTCAGGAAATTGCAGAATTCCTGAACTAATATAAACGCAATTAATTTTATTGCATTGTCATGGCAAGCGAACGGAGGGAGCGTGGCCATATCTTTAGGAAAAATGATGTCGCCACTTCATTTCGATCCCCGCGATGACACAAGAAATATTAGGTTTATATTAGTCTCATATTCCAAAAACCAATCCCTTTTAAATTTTTATAACTGCTCAATTTTCTAATAAAACCGTCCGACCTTATGAGCTGGGTCGATTTTAAGGCCCGATTTCTGTAACTTTTTACCTTTAACAATGAAAAGCAATCTTTTTCCAAGGGAGAAGCGTACGTATTGAAATTCATACATGTGTCAGTGCTAGAGCACTCAAGTGGATCTCAGATTGAGATTATGATATGAAATCTCATTTTAAATCTCTGCAAATGTTCCGCTTAATGGAGGAGGATTTATGAAAAATAAAGTTGCTTCAGGAGCAATCCTGTTCATTATGCTTCTCTCCGGTCTAAATGCAGGATAAAACAGGAGCCGGGGCAATGATAAACAAAACCGTCTTAAAAATCACTTTAATGCCCCTTATAACTGTGTTGTTATATTCATATCTTTATGCTGCCAACTCGGATGGTTCTTCTGTTTTAAAACCCATCAAAGTGGAAAACCCACCTGTGCTAGATGGAGTATTGGAGGATGATGCATGGCAGACCGATCCCATTTCAGAAAATGACTTCATCACATATTGGCCATCTAACGGCGACCCCTTGCCTTTTAAAACAACCGTAAAGGTAGCGTATGATCCGGATAATCTCTATTTCGCCTTTTATTGTTATGATTCCGATCCCAGCCGTATCAAAACCTCTGTATGCAGCAGAGATCGCATGTGGGAGGACGACTGGGTTGGTGTCGGGCTGGATGCCATCGGGAACAGGCAGGGTTTGTATGGAATATTTGTAAATCCCAGCGGTATTCAGGGCGACCGACTTCGCCTGGCTTCACAGGGCGACCTACTTCGTCTGGCTTCAACTGATACCGATGACCAATCAGTCGATTGGGTATGGTATTGCGGTGCACGGATCGTCAGCGACGGATACATTGTGGAAATACATATTCCTCTGAAAAGCATCCGTTTTCAAAGCGGAGGAAACGTCGAAATGAGAGTTCTTTTCTTTCGCCAAATCACGCGTCTCAATCTGCAAGGTTCTATGCCGGAAATCCCCGTCGGCCAAGGCTGGCTCAATTCGACACAGATGATAGTCTTTGATAAATTGAATAAACAACAAAAAATAGAAATCCTGCCTTCAGTTACCTCTGGCTCAATCTGGGACAGGCAAAGCCCGGATAAATGGTCTTCTGCCGACACCGCTAACGATATTGGTTTTTCTGCAAAATACGGCATAACTTCTTCCATTACAGCTGAAGCAGCCTACAATCCTGATTTCAGCCAGGTGGAAAGCGATGCTTTCCAGATTCAGGTGAATCAGCGATACCCTCTTTTCTATACGGAAAAACGGCCCTTTTTTATGGAATCCAGCAACCTTTTTAATGTAGCGGGAACCGGGGAAGATGGCAACTTGAGAGCTGCCGTGCACACAAGAAAAATAGTAGATCCGCAGTGGGGGGTGAAGCTCACCGGCGAAGTGGGCAAAACCACCTTTGCTTTTCTAGGTGCCGGGGATGAATGGGCAGGTAGAGATCCAGGAGACAATAGTAACCTTTATGTGGGGAAAAATGCTATTTACCTGGTTGGACGCATGAAAAAAACCTTGAGCGGAGAAAATTACATCGGGGCACTTTTCGCCGGCAAGGAATTGGGTGACAGTTATAACCGGGTCGCTGGCGCTGATTTTCGCTTCCGGTTTAAAAATCACCATTCTCTCTCCGGAAATTTTCTTTATTCGATGTCCGGTCAACCCAATCTGAGCGGAAAGTCTGACGGCGGCGCGTTTCATTTAGGTTGGGACTATAATTCAAAACCTTTGGAGGCCATGTTTTTTGCCGAACACTTCGATGAAAATTTTAATATGGAGACTGCGTTCTATCAACGGACCGGTATCACGAATATTCAATACTATTTCTGCCCGTTGTGGTACCCCAATTCCGATGGTTTTCCATGGATAAGAACACTTCGCATCTTCACTTATGGGTTCTATACATATGATTGGGTTACCGGTATGTCCGATTATTTCACACAGATCGTCATCAATCCTATCATGGCATGGAACGGCTGGTTCAGAGTGGACGCCAATCTCTGGGGGGAAAGTTGGGGAGGCACCACCTACCATAAAAAATACTTCCGTTTTTGGAGCAATATGCAGTTTACAAAATGGCTGAATGTCTTCACCCTTCTTCGCGTCGGCGACTCAATATATTATCACGAGAAGGACCACTTCATGGGAGATTACATCAACTGGCGTTCAGAGCTTACTCTACAACCAACCGGAAGCTTCAACCAAAATTTTTCCTATGTCTATGAAACGCTGGAAAACCCCAAGACGAAAAAAAGCCAGTACAATGTGCATATTTTCCAATCCAAAACGACTTACCAGTTCAATGAGTATTTCTTTGTGCGTGCGCAAATTCAGTACGATAGTTTTCGCAAGGTAGTACTTACAGACCTGCTTGCTTCGTTCACCTTAATTCCCGGCACTGTGCTGCACCTCGGTTATGGCTCGCTGCATGAGAACCTCGAGTGGGAAAATAACCAATGGCTCCATGACTCTTTTTTCGGAAAATACTACCAGAGCTCCCAGAGTCTTTTTTTCAAAGTAAGCTATCTATTCCGGTTTTAAGCCCAAGAATAAAAGTAACATTGATCCGAGTCGCTCATAAGGAGAAAACATGTTTGGGAATTATTTCAAAACCGCAATTAGAAATCTTATGAAGAAAAAAAGTTTCTCCCTCATCAACATCACTGGCCTAGCCATTGGCATGGCTGTCAGCTTTCTCATTCTTTTGCTGGTCCTGAATGAGGTGACTTATGATCGTTTTCACGAAAACAGTGAGGACATCTACCGCATCGCGCTCAAGCTTGATGCTCAGGACCGCCACATGGAAATTCCCAGTGTGCCGGCGCCCTTCGGCCCCGCCCTAGTCGAACAGTTTCCTGAGGTGGCAAGTGTGGCCAGACTGAGGGGAGAGGGAAGTAAGATTGTTTCCTTTAAGGACAAACTGTTTGAGGAATCCAGGATCTATTATGCAGACCCAGGCCTTTTTGATGTTTTCGCCATCTCGCTCGTTAACGGCAATCCGGAAACCATGCTGGAAGCACCCTTCAGCCTAGTCCTCACTGAAGAAATGGCGGAAAAATACTTCGGAAGCGAAGATCCCATAGGCAAGATGCTCAAGCTGGACAACAAGCACATGTACACCATAACAGGGGTTGTCAAGAAAATGCCTGATAACTCACACTTTAAATATAATATGCTGGCATCGCTCTCTACCTTGAACCAGCTGCGTGGAGACCTGAATCTGTGGATGGGCTTCAATTACTACACCTACATCCACTTAACGGGAAAACCAAACGCTGATGAAATCACAAAGAAATACTACGAGTTCCTCATGGCCAACATGCCGGATCAGGTCAAACAACTCGGAATGAAGATCAGTCTATTTCTGCAGCCGCTCCGAAGCATCCACCTTCATTCTCATCTGTTAGGAGAAATGGAACCTCCTGGGAATCCAGCTTATATCCGAATTCTGACGAGTATTGCCCTTTTTATTCTCCTTATCGCATGTATCAATTTTATGAATCTCTCTACGGCACAATCGACTCAGAGGGCTAAGGAAGTAGGGATGAGAAAAGTCCTTGGAGCTCCCCGGGTAAAACTGATCGCTCAATTCCTCGGAGAATCCATGCTGCTCAGTTTTATCAGTCTAATCATTGCTGTCATCCTCATTCAAATCATGCTGCCCATATTTAACCGGCTCGTTAGCAAAGACCTCGCATTCAATCCGATACAGAATGGAATCATTATTCTTGGCCTTGTTGGGATCACTTTTCTGGTCGGCCTGATCGCAGGAGTCTATCCAGCCTTCTTCCTATCCTCCTTCGCTCCCATTGAAATCTTGAAATCCCGGTTTAAGGCTGGAAAAGGGCACCGTTTCTTCCGGCACGGGCTGGTCAGTCTGCAATATGTCATCTCCATAACACTGATTTTCAGTACGTTAGTTATCTTCTATCAATTGCATCATGTCAAGAACCACGATTTAGGATTCAACAAGGAACAGATCGCTGTCATATCCTTGAGGGGCCAAGTTCATCAAAAATACGATGTTTTCAAAAACGAAATCCTGCGCGTCCCTGGCGTAGTCAGAGCCACTTGTTCATCCCTCGTACCCGGTATTGGCAGGAATGAGACCATGTTCTCGTTTGAAGGCGTCACGCAGGAAAAGCAGGTCATGCCCTTTATGGAAGTGGATGATGACTATCTAGAAACTTTTGGCATGGAACTGACAGCCGGAAGGAACCTCTCCCATGACCGCCCTGCCGATAAAAAAGCCATCATTCTCAATGAGACGCTGGTCAAACAGCTCAGCTGGGATAATCCTCTGGGGAAAACCGTGACTATGACTGAGGTCATAGGCCGAAAATTCGTCGACGTTCCCTACACTGTCATCGGCGTCGTCCGGGATTTTCACTTCGAATCCCTGCATCAAAAAATCCGGAGTCATCTGATGAAATCGTCTGGAGAGGTCAACAGAATCTCAGCCAAACTGAGTCCAGAAAATCTATCCGAAACTCTCCGTGCGATCGAAAAGAAGTGGAAGCAGATAGAACCTACCTATCCGTTCCATTATGTTTTTCTGGATGAATCGTTCGACAGCCTTTACCGCACCGAGCATCGAATGGGACAGATATTCATATCCTTTACCCTGATTGCCATTTTCGTCGCGTGCCTGGGCCTCTTCGGGCTGGCCTCATTCACAGCCGAACAAAGGACAAAAGAGATCGGTATCCGAAAGGTGCTGGGAGCTTCCGTATCCAATGTTGTTCTGCTCTTATCCAAGGAATTCACAAGATGGGTGATCCTCGCCAATGTGATTGCCTGGCCCATCGCATACTTCGCTATGAATAGATGGCTCCAGAATTTTGCCTACCGCATAGAGCTTGAGATCTGGATATTCATTCTATCGGGAGGGATTGCCCTGGCCATCGCTCTCCTGACCGTCAGCACAAAGGCTTTCAGGGCCGCAGTCGCCAATCCCGTTGATTCGCTGAGATACGAGTAACAGTCATACTTTCCGAATTGTTAATAGTTCATTGAGAAGAAATCTTTTTATTACTGCTCAATTTCCCAATAAAACCGTCCGACCTTATGAGTCAGGTCGATTTTAAGACTCAATTTCTGTAACTTTTTACCTTTAACAATGAAAAACAATCTTTTTCCAAGGGTGAGGCACACATATTGAAATCCATACATGTGTCAGTGCCTGGGCATTCAAGTAGGTCTCAGATGGAGATTATGATATGAGATCTTATTTTAAACCTTTGCGAATGTTTCGCTTAATCAGAGAGGATTTATGAAAAATAAAGTGATCCCAGCAGCAATCCTGTTCATTATGCTTCTCTCCGGTCTAATGATAGCTCAAGAGAAAAATGCGTCAAAAAATGGAAGGTCTCAACAGGAACTCACACAGAAATCAGAACTTCCAGATCAGCTTGTCTTGCCTCGCATTAATGGCCCGGTGACTCTTGACGGCTTGAGCGATGAAACTGCTTGGGAGGGCATTAAGCCGTTTCCTGTCGTTATGCATTTTCCTAATTTCGGTGTGGAGCCTTCAGAACGAACAGAGATTCTGGTCGCCTACGATAATGATTTCCTTTATGTTGCCGGACGGCTCTATGATCGGGAGCCATCCAAAATACAAGCTCCCTCTAAGAAACGAGACTGGGGAGGAGGAAGTACTGATTGGTTTGGCATCGTCATCGACTCATTCAACGATAAAGAGAACGCATTAGGGTTCTTTACAACACCATCTGGTTTACGTCTTGATTTTACAATATCTGACGACGCTCAGGGTTCCAAGCCCCTAAACTCAAGTTGGAATACTTTCTGGGATGTAGCTATTGTTCGTAACGACGACGGCTGGTTTGCAGAGATGCGTATACCATTCTCAAGCCTTCGTTTTCAGGACAGGAATGGCCGTGTCGTAATGGGCATCATCCTCAGAAGATATATCGCGCGAAAGAGCGAGCATATAACTTTTCCGGAAATCCCGCCTAATTGGAATATAAGCTTTTACAAGCCCTCGCAAGCTCAGGAGTTTGTTCTGGAAGGCGTCTACAGCCGCAAACCTCTCTATGTTGCTCCTTATGTGTTGGGAGGATTGGGGCAGTCTTTTGAGCTCAATGAGGACGAAATAGTTTATCAAAGCATCAAAAATCTCGAGCATGAGGCGGGATTGGATGTGAAGTTTGGACTGACAAGTAATCTCACCCTCGATGTTACCCTGAATACCGACTTCGCCCAGGTTGAAGCAGACGACCAACAGATTAACCTGACACGTTTCTCGCTATTCTTTCCTGAAAAAAGGCTGTTCTTCCAGGAGCGCTCGAGCAATTTCGATTTCAACTTCGAAACAAGTGAACCGAATCGTCTTTTTTACAGCCGCCGGATCGGCATACACGAAGGGAAACTTGTCCGGATCTATGGAGGAGCCCGTCTGGTGGGCCGAGTCGGCCCCTGGGATTTAGGGTTTCTCAGCATGCAAACAGCTCCAACAGGAGATCTTCCCTCCGAAAATTTTGGGGTGTTCCGCATACGCCGCCGGGTCTTCAATCCCTATTCCTATATTGGCGTCATCTCCACGACCAGGTTTGGGATGGACGGGACTTACAACCTCGCCTACGGGCTGGATGGTATCATTCGTGTCTTCGGGGATGACTACCTGACCATTAAATGGGCGCAGACTTTCGAAACGGGTCAAGAAAACAATCCTCTTTCGCTCGATCCTGCCCGTATACGCTTTAACTGGCTGCGCCGGACCATCAAAGGCTTTGGTTACGAATTGAGTTATTCCCGTGCTGGTGCCGACTATAACCCTGGATTGGGATTCGAGATGCGCGAGAACTATTCACGGCTCGCCACCGGATTGTTCTACGGATGGATACCCAGCGAGAAGTCTTCTTTGTTCAGTCATCAAGTTTTTCTTAGTAGTCACCTATTTCTGAGAAACGCAGACGGCGAAATCGAGTCAGTCTCGATTTGGACGGGATGGCAGTTTAGAACAAAGTCAGGCTGGGAAGGGGAAATTTCCCCGCGATTTTTCTATGAAAACGTACCTGAAACTTTTTCTCTTTCAGACGACGCCGAAGTACTAGAAGGGAGATATTCATTCTACGGTTTGAATTGCGAATTATCAACTGCTCCGGGCAAACCCATTTATACCAATGCTACTCTTTATGTCGGGCCTTTCTATGATGGCTGGCGAACTTCACTCGGTTTGACTCCGCGGTGGAACATCTTTTCTGATTTGGAACTGAGCGGCACCTACCAGTTTAACAGAGTCACCTTTCCCGACCGCGATCAACGATTTACTGCTCACATCGCCAGGCTGAGGGTATTATACACGCTGAGCACTAAGTTTTCAGCCACTGCCTTTATCCAGTATAACAGCGCTATCGACGCGGTTATTGCCAATATCCGGCTCCGCTACAACCCGCGCGAAGGCATTGACCTCTATCTGGTCTACAACGAAGGGCTTAACACCAATCGGTACAGACAGGATCCCATTCTTCCGTTCACCAGCAACCGGACAGTACTGTTGAAATATACCTACACATTTAACTTCTAATAAAGCAAGCTTCAGAGATGAGAGGTGCTGGTCATGTGGCCATGAAAACACAATACCAACAAGTCATGACATAGATCTCATGAAAAAAATAAAAATAGAATTGACCTGCCTTCCTAATATCGGTCCAGCTGTTATGTTAAAATTTTGGGAGAATTGTATTATCATTAGTAAAATGAAATTGCAATTTTCTATCGGAGGAGAATGAATGGAAGTCGTTGATCTGACGGATGAGCATATGCTTTTTGTAGCAACCTGCACTCATATTGATGACCTCAATGATGAAATAGATCGTGCTCGAAGAGTGAGGGAATTTTGGTTGAGGAATGCTCTGACGAAAGGTCTCAAAGTCAAAGTAGCAATTGATAAGGGGAAACCAGTTGGATTTGCCCATTGTCTGCCAATCGAGCTTGGTACATGGGGTATGTCAGGAAAGGATCTTATGACGATTCCCTGTCTTACTCTAAACTACAAACGTGTTTATGATTGTGTGCAAAGTAGTGGCTATGGTAGGGCATTAATGGCAGCTGTCGAGGCTGAAGCAAGAAAAAACAAGAAAGCAGTTGCAGTTCTTGCTTATGAAACCGATTTCTGGTTCATGCCTGCCTCTTTTTTTGAGAAACTCGGATATCAGGAGTATGGGAGACAGGGCAGTACGGTGATAATGCTCAAAGCTTTTGAGCCGGTTGATCCTCCTAATATGCACAAATTGAATTATAAACCTCTGCTTATAGAGGGAAAAGTGGTTATCGATGTTTTTTGGAATCCAATTTGCTTGACATCGATAACAGAGATTCACCGGGTTCGAGAGGTGTGTACTGAATACAGTGATAAGGTGATTCTTCGTGAATTTAACTGCGGTGATAAAGAAGTTCTTGAGAAATACCAGACATCACGAGCCCTTTTCTTTAATGGAAAGTATAAGTGTTGGGGATATGAAGCACCACGTGATGAACTGAGAAAGGTGATCAAGGAGGTACTCAAGGAGCATTCTTAGGCTATTGGTGTGTAAGCGAGGAATAAAATTGTGGATTATCCATTGTAGCTTCTATCTATTTTCCTTTTAAAAAGCGATTTCGTATAAGATTTAGTAATCTTTACTTTTTAATTTTGGTAGACATGACGGCTGGGGGGACATTTTCTAATTTCAAAACCAAGCAGATATTCAAAGATTGTATGGAACCTATTTAAAAGTAATAAGCCTTAATTATTCACAAAAACTGTCGATTTTAAATTTTTAATATTCATCAACTTCCTACTAATAAACCGTTCGACCTTATGGGATAGGTCGATTTTGTAAGTCGTTTTCAGTCATCATTTACTTGTTTTAGTACTTATAAAATGCTCGAAACTGCGGAATCAAAGATGAAATTCTATACCTTAACATTCCTGAGGAATTTTTGGTCTGAGGAACTCAAATCAATAAGGAGAAAAGAAAAATGAAAACAATCATCATCTTTTTTTGTGTTTGTATTTTGGTAACTATGGTTGCTCAGGCGGATGTATATGTAAAGGGAACTCAGACTGTTGAAACTCGCTATCATCACGGTAGCCTTTACCCAGAGTATGATGTGGTTCATGAATGGTGGTTTGGCAAGAATAAGCTTACTTTTATCAGGCATGAGTTTCGTAATTTTGAAGGTTTTTTGGCTTTTCCTGCAATGCGGATAACTTTCGACAAGGAAAGAAAACATATTACAGTGATCAATCTTAGCGAAAAGACATTTGTAAAAGTTCATCTCCAGATGGATCTTTCATCACAAATCGATCAATCATTAGTGGAAAGATTAAATAACTACCAAATGAACGGAACAATTGGAAAAACGGGTAAAAAGAAAACCATCCATCAAAAAGTGTGTGAAGTATATACGGTATCAGAGTGGATCACTTTTCAGAAAGAACGTTTTTATGATAGGGAACGAACCATAATGGTTACCTCTGATGTTCCCTTTAACTGGCAAATTGTTAATGAATTGTATCAGTGGATCCGCTCATTTTTTAATCCCCAGAAATCCTATCTTTTAAAATTAAAAAATTTAAAGGGTTTTTTAATGGCAGCAAACGACATCCGATTCAGCAGTGGAAAACAACTGAAGAGTTTTTTTAGAATTCTGGAAATTTGCCAAAAAGAATCCCCTAAAAACATCTACGATATCCCTAAGGATTTTAAGCGAAAAGAGAAGCTCACCATGGATGACCTGATTGGAATGAGAGGAATGCTCTATTTAGCTGAATGGTAGAAATAGATGATGATCAAAAAACACCTTTATAAGAGAGGAATCAATGAATAGCAGGACATGGAATAAGAGTCGAAGAGAATTTTTAATAAAAAGTATAACTGGGGTTACCAGTATCTCTCTATTGCCTTCTTTGATCAAGGGAGAGAGTAGAGCAAAAAGGGAAAAAAATATTATCTATCGAACACTGGGTCGAACTAAACTTAAAATACCCATTGTTAGCTTGGGCTGTGGCCTCGTCGATAATCCCCAACTGGTGCGTGCTGCGTTGGATGCCGGTATGGTTTATTTTGATACAGCCCCTGGGTATGGAAGCGGTGTCAATGAAAGCATTCTGGGAGAAGTATTGAAAGGAAGGCCGGGAGATTCCTTTGTAGTAGCCTCCAAGATTTACCTTCCTGTGGATAACCGGACGGGATCACTTCCTGAAAATATCAGTTCAGCTCAATTCAAAGCATACTTTCATAACGCGCTCGACACAAGTCTGAAACATCTGCAGCTTGATTATCTAGATATACTCTACCTCTACGGCCCCAATAATCCTGATTTGATCGGACTCCAGCTAGTCAAGGATGTGATGCTAGAAGTGAAAGAAGGAAAAAAAGCCAGCTTTCTGGGAGTATCCTTTCACCAGAATGAACCCGCAATGATTCAAGCATCTGTGGATGAAAAGATCTACGATGTGATTCTTACCGCTTACAACTTCCGCCAGCCACATAAAGAGGAGGTGAAAAAAGCCATTGCCTATGCAGCAAAAGCTGGTTTGGGCGTAGTAGCCATGAAAACCATGGCAGGTGTTTACTGGGATAAAGAACGAAAACATCCTATCAATGCCAAAGCAGCCTTAAAATGGATTCTCCAGGATGAAAATGTCCATACCACTATTCCAGGAATAAGCACCTTTGATCAACTGGAGCTGGACATGTCGGTGATGGAAAATCTTTCTCTTACTCCACAGGAAAAAGAGGATTTGAAATTTGGAAAAAAAATAGGCATAAATGGCCTCTTCTGCGCCCAATGTGGTCGCTGCCGTTCACAGTGCCCATACAACCTGGACATTCCTACAATCATGAGAAGTTATATGTACGCCTATGGCTATAAGAATCCAGCGTTAGCTAAAGAAACGCTGCAGTCTGTTGATTTACACAATACACCTTGTACAGATTGTCATACCTGCACTGTTACTTGCTCAATGGGCTTTGATATCCACAATAAGATATTGGACATTGCAAGACTCAAAGACGTGCCAGAAGATTTTCTGGTTTGATATTTTTTTGAAAGAAAAATACTGCCAAAAAGTAGATCGATAGTAATTCGAATGGATTGCAGGCAAATCTGCATTTTTTTTATTGGAGGTTAGAATTTTGAGGTCAAAGTTTGCTGTAATCTCTGATATCCATGGAAATCGTTGGGCACTAGAAGCGGTTCTTAAAGATATAAGACAGAGAAATATTGACGGTGTTGTGAACCTTGGTGATAGTCTTTACGGCCCCCTTGATCCTGGTGGAACGGCCAGAATTTTAATCGAGCTCAAGATAAAAAGTGTTCTGGGAAATCAGGATCGCATCATCTTAGAGAATTCAACGGAGTCTGAGAGATCATTGACTTTGCGTTATGTTCAAGAAAATTTGAGCTCTGATCATCTGCATTGGTTAAAAAGCCTAAAATCCACGATGATCTTCAAAGATGAGTTTTTCCTTTGCCACGGAACTCCATTTAAAGACGATGAATATTTGCTTGAGTCAGTTTCAATTCATGGAGTGACTTTAAAAAAGACATCTGAGCTTGTCTCGCTCATACCGTCCGTGAAACAGAGAGTCATACTTTGCGGACATAGCCATGTTTTTCGCTCTGTCTATTTGGCTGATAACAGATTGATAATTAATGCAGGCAGTGTCGGATTACCGGCCTACTGTGATGAGCAGCCCTATCCGCACAAGATGGAAAGCGGCAGTCCGCATGCGAAGTACTGTATAGTTTCCAGAGACGATTCTGCATATTCGGTTGAGTTCATTGAAGTCCCTTACAATTGGTCTAAAGCCGCAGAAATTGCCTCTGTAAACAACCGCGAAGATTGGGCCCAATGGTTGAGAACAGGAAGAGCAGAATGACAATGAAAAAA
>Ga0209635_10001460_pt1 | contig 17560 bp, 17 predicted proteins | sample DeeMarSWOR230_32_FD_187463 | JGI IMG/M metagenome (GOLD analysis project Ga0209635, IMG submission 187463) | Marine sediment microbial communities from White Oak River estuary, North Carolina - WOR-2-30_32 (SPAdes) (version 2) | ecosystem: Environmental > Aquatic > Marine > Intertidal zone >... | reverse complement strand
TAATATCAGAAAAGATATCGAGGATTTGTCGGGACAAGCTACGTGTTTAAATAATATTGGGATGATTTATCGCACTAAGGGAGATATTGATAAAGCATTTGATATGTTTAATCAATCTATAGCTCTCACGGAGAAAATTGGAGAAAAGACCAACTTAGGCGTTAGATATGGAAATAAAGCATCTATATACGAAATTAGAAGAGAATTTGAAAAAGCACTTGAAGAGTATAAGAAAGCTCTAAGTGTCGAACAATCTATAGGCAATTTAGAAGGTATAGCAAATCAACTAACTAATATTGGTGGAGTGCTAGGTGATTTAGGAAGATATGAAGAAACATTAAAAAAATATGAAGATGTATTGAATATCATGGAAAATATAGGTAATAAACCCGGTATTGCCAGATCCCTAAATAATTTAGGTATAATATATTATAAATACAAGAAAGATCACGAAAAGTCCCTTAATTATTTACAAAGAGCACTAGATATTTATAAGGAATTAAATTCTCCTCAGCTAATAACCGCAACACAAAATACCATAAATACAATTAAAAAACAGGTTAATAAATAACACTAATTCCTTATATTTGGAAAAAATTTAAATCGCTTTTAACCTTACCCTTTCCTCTCTTATTTCTTTCAGGAATAAAGTCTTGTATCCATATCTTATACTGATAATAAAAGCAATAATTGTCAAAATTATTACTCTAAACAATTGTATCCGCTCTCCTACAAAAACAAACATTTCACCAAAAAAATTAGTACATAAGTGATATAAAATTGCAGAAAGAATGCTTCTCGAATTATTATTAAAAATCCAAGTGTATATTATTGAATCTGGTAAAAGAGCAATCATAAATAACCAGAAATTGATCGAACCAACGCCTTGTTCATATTGATATGTTCCTACAATGAAGAATAACGGTAAATGCCATAGAGCCCAGAAAATTCCAATTATTATGCTTGAGGCGAGAGAAGAATATTTAGTTTGTAATTTATCTAGAACATAACCTCTCCATCCAAACTCTTCAGATAATACAGCGATTAGGAGGAATAAGAAGTAAGGAATGAAGATTAAAACATTGCTAAACAAATCTTCATCTATTTGAGCACCCGATCCTCCAATTAATAAATCTAAAACAATACCTAATAATAAGGGACAAAAAGTAATTAATAATATTCCTAAATACCATAAAAAACCAATCTGTTTGAAATTAGATGATCTTATCCAAAAATCTTTGATTTCTGTTTTCGATTTTGTTAAATAAGTTAAAATGATACCCCATAGAGATGGTCCAATTCCACCAATTGCGAATAATAAGAAAATAGGAAATTCAGTTTGAGGAAAACCACTAAAAACTGCTATTAACCAAAATATCCAACTATAAATAAACACTATCCCAAAAAAAAACCATGGATTGGAATAGAATTTCTTATTTTTAATCGGTTTTATCATTTTTATTACCGCTATTAATTTATTACATATAGCTAAATAAAATCTTTTAACTGAGAAAAACCCTTTTTTTTGATTATATTATGTAAAATAATTTGGACCTTTTAGTAGGGTAATTTAATTTTTTTTATATGACAGAGCTAAAAACAAAAACTACTAATAAAAATATCAATGAATTTCTGAATAATTTTGAAAACCAGAGAAGACGAGAAGATTCTTTTAAGATTTTAAAAGAAGTGATGATTGAATCTGTGAAATATGTAAGAAAAAAATTTTAAATAGAATTTTTTTTAATTTTCATAATTCCAATCTTATCTATTTTTACTTGTTCAACCATATATGTGCTCAATATTCGAAGTCCAAGAATAAAAATTGGAATTAAACATAAACCAATATAAATTGAGATCATAAACGGGACGTCATAACCTAACGTATCCCATAAAATTCCTCCTATTAAAGGACCGATTACTCTTCCTAATCGATCGAACCACATATTCAGACCGAATATTTTCCCTCTATGCTTTATAGATATCCGACTCATAATTGCTTGGATAAGATATACACTTGCTTCTGTTGCTATGTATAAAAATATTAGAATAAATGCAAAATCGATAGGTGAAAGAGCCCAAATTAACAGCCAAATCATTAAGGCTTTGAAAATTTCGATACAAATAATGCTTAATGGAGGAGAAATACGGTCAAATACTTTACCCAATGATGGAGCCATTAATTGGGAAATAACTTGAGCTGGAAAATATACAATCATTACAATTATTGGAATTATTCTCTCAGAAAATCCGAATAAAAAATTTTCAATTAAAAATGCTGAGATGAATGGTGAATATATTGTTCCGGTTATAGAGGTAATCAAGATGGCCAGAATCAAAACACTAAAACCGAAGTAAAATGTTTTATCTTGTTTTTTAATTTTTTCTTTTTTATTTTCAATATTTTCTCTTATTTCCTCAATATTATTTTTTTCTAAGTTAGAATCATATAATGAATCATAATACTTCTCAAAAGTTAGATTTTCATCTACTTTCAAATAAAAACGGTGCCCTGCAATTAAATTAATTACCGCAAATATCAATAGTGGACTATACATTAAGGGTATATTTTCTGGAAGAAAAACACTTACAAGTGCAAATATTGGGATACTAATGAACGCCCCCATAAGAAATCCAAATCCAATCATTTTTCCCCTTCCTGTTGCTAAAGACTGAGTTCTACTACCTTTAAAGGATTTTTCAGAGATTAAAGAATAAAATGGTGGCCAAAAAAACCCCACTAGAAGACCCTGACAGAAAGTACCTGCCCCAAACAAAAATAAATTATGTATAACAAGTGAGATCCAGTATAAAGTGTAAGCTATTGTTCGACCCATAGAACCAATTAAAATTAATTGTTTTTTAGATGTATGATCTGTTAAATAGCCAATTAAAGGCATTGAAATAAGTCTAGCGAAAGGCTGTAATGCCATAATAATACCTAAAGTAACTCCGGAACCTCCAAAGAAATAAATTACAACGTAAGATTTTAAAAACATGAAAAATATAAAACCTAATCCATTCCAAAAAGTAATCCGAATCATAGAATTAAAATCGGGGGTCACATTTTTTAGTTTAGACATTTTCTGATTTTTAGGTTCGGAGTTGGGATGATCCACATTTAATACACATATGTAAATATATTAAAATTCTTTAGGTATTTGATACATACAATAGCGAAACACTTCTTTTAAACTTCAATCTTTCTTGTTTTAATTTACCTCAGTTTCTTTAGAATTTTAATAATTCCCAGATTAATTACTCATTCCGTTAATTTCAGGAAAGATTTCTTTCAAAAGATAAAAGAGAAATACTTCTTAAGATCTTTAAATCTTACTAATAGTGCTGGTACATTTTCCCTATATTTTTTATATGAATCTCCAAATCTTTGAATCAGTTCCTTTTCTTCCACGAATTTGAGATGTATCTTTATTCCGATTATAAATATTAAAAAGTATATAATCGAATAAATTGAGAATCTAAGGAATAAACCTCCAATAAAAAATAGCATTAAAGCATGATAAGTAGGATGCCGTAATATAGAATAAATTTCATGGTTTTGAAGTGTAGACTCCTCTGGGTAATAAACATAGATCAGACCCATATAATCAATTCCAAAAGTATATAAAGCCCTTGAAACGACAGCCATTCCTAAACCAATAAATATGAAAGATAAGGATAATCTAACAATTAAAAAGATAATTGTAGAGTTAAAAAAGATATCAAAAATCGGAGTTCCGAAATACCAGCTGAGATTATTGCTATTTTCATATGATAAAATCAAATCAGTAGGGAAAAAGCTATGAATCATAACAGAAATAACCATTGGAACACCAGTTATTACAAATTTAAATGCTTTTTGATAAGCTAATTCACCGAAATAACGTAAATATTTCTCCCGATTTCTCCAGAAGGAATATACCAACAGGAATCCTATTGTTATTATAATCAAGGATCCAAATATAGGAGTTAGAGGTTCTAAGATTTGTAAAATAGAACCATTCGAAAAAATTCGCGATATTGAATCCATAAATAATTGAAAAATAATCGAGCTTAAGGTAGTAATAAATGCAACAATTATAAACTTAAATAAACTTTTTCCGTGGTAATCTGGTAGCTTTTCTCTTAGTTTTTCTAATCCTTTCATTAAACTTAATTACTCTGTCAATCATATTTAAAAGTAACTATTTTAAATTATGAGAAAATGCCCTCAATGATTTATTTAGAAAAAAATCTCATATTTCCCACTATAAGTTATCTCTCATTTTCATTAAAAATTACACAATTTTATAATCTTCATCTTCCTCTGGAATTTTCCCTTTTTGTGGATAAATACGGTGACGGTATTTCTCATCTTTAGTTAAAATTACACCATATTCCTTTACTTCTGAGTTCTTTTGGTCAAATTTTTTATTTCTTTTTGATTTCTTTTTAATTCTTTTTTTCACCAATTTAATTTCCACTATTTAATTATTTGATGTTATAGATAATAATTTTGACTAACTTTAAACTAATATGAAAAGTTTAAACCTTAAATAACTCTTATTTTCAAAAGGTATTAAATTCATTACCCTGATAACCCCAATTTTTTAGAATTTTTTCGGCATTTGATATGATTCTATCAATAAATTCTTTAACAGAGACAATTTCATCCAAATGCCCAGTAGCCATAGATCCTACAGCCGTATCTCTTGATTCAAAGTGGAAAACTTTTTTATGAAATTTTTCATCAAAAATATCTTGTTTTATCAATGTTTTTTTCCATGAATCAGAGGCAGGGCTCTCTCTTGTTGGTATAATTGCAGTGCCAAAACATACAGCATCAGCACCCATGGCGAGTGCTGCAAGGAAGCCTCTAGCATCACCAATTCCTCCTGCGGCAATAACAGGAATTTTTAACAATTTTCTTGCCATTGTCATATTAACAAGTGTGGTATTTGTAAGCGGATTTTTAAATCCTGTTCCTTCAAGACCTACAATCGTTACAGCATCAACGCCTGATTTTTCGGCAGATAAGGCATGTTTCATTGTGGCACATTTATGGAACCAATAGCATCCCGCATCATGCAATTTCTTTCCAATTTTCGCAGCTTTATAAGCTGATGTAGTATATACTTTAATTCCGGCATCTATAGCGATATCTACAAAATCAAGATAAGATTCTTCTGATCTTCCTCTTCCAGTTCTTTCTAGAATTTGTGGAGGCATAACTGAAAAATTTACTCCATATGGCTTATTTGTCAATTTTTTCATTTTTTCAATTTCTTTTTGAAATTGATTAACTGTTCTAAAATTTCCTGCTGTTATAATTCCTAAACCTCCGGCATTTGAAAACGAAGCTGCGAATTCAGCTCTTCCTAATCCTATAAAGGCTCCCATTATTATAGGATATTGGATTCCCGTCATTTCTGTTATTCTTGTTTTCCAAATCATTTTAATCAAGTATATAAAGTTCTTACTCTGAATCTTATAAATATTAGTTCTCTTTGAATTATTTTATTCTTTAGAAAATATATGTTTTGGTTTAAAACTCGATTTTTTGGTGAAATTAATATACATTTCTAACCTCTATGAAGTTTTTTTAGCCTAAAAGAAGAAAAATTTCAAATGCTATTCCCTTTTTTATAATCGGGATTAACAGTCCTGTGATATCTCCACTTTCTATTGCAATACCTGGAAATCTTAAGTTTTGATTAAGTAAATACTGACTTAAATTTATAATTCTCTTTCCTCTTTTATCGATACAACATTCACCATTAATCTTGAAAGGTATCCAATAAAAATCGTATTAACTATTTCTCAAATATTATATTATTTAATAATAGTTTTAGTGAACATTTTCAATAAACCTAATATATAAGGCTTTATTATTTTGTTACTTGGCGTGTTATCGTAAAAAAAAATAAACAGTGAAATAATATGAAACCAAAGAAAGAAAAGGTTAAATGTCCTGTATGTGGCTTTCAGTTTATTCCAGAATCTTTTCATTATGAAAAAACACATTTTGAACAAATAGAATCTAAGGGTGAGAGTATAGAATTTCCAAAAGGCAAACATCAGCTAGAATTAATGCCTTTCACATCATTTAGAGGTTCATATGTGACATATTGCCCCCAATGTAGATATTTAATAAAATTTGCTGAAGAAATAGGAAAAAAACAAATTATAGAAGATCCTTCTCTTATAAAAAAATTAAGCGCAATCAAGGAATTCGGGAAAACATATAAATACCAGTTTGAAATACAAAATAAACCTTATATGGATTATTCAGATTATTTCATAGAAAAAGTAGATACTATTAAAAAAAATATTAAAAACGCTTTAGATCAAGTAAATTTTGACCATTGGGGTAGCTCTTATAATAAATGGAAAGAAGATAAATCTATTGATTCCTTTAAGTTTTTAATACACTTTTACTCAACATTAATGGATTATTTAGATTCTCAAGTTGAAGATTATAATAATAAAACAGTGGTACAAAAAATTGAAGCTCTAAATTTACCTAAAAATCTTGATATATTGACAAAAAATGTAGAGCAATTAAGAAATAAAATTTCTCATGATACTTATGAACTTAATGAAGAGGAAGAACAGTTAGTTGAGAGTACCTTCATACAGTTTATGCGATATTTAATACTTAAACAATTAAAACCTTTAAATTTAGATAAAATTAACATTGAACCAGAATATGACTTTATAGATCTCAATAAAATTAAGTTTGATATCCAAGAATTCTTAGATTTATATTTAGGGTATGTATTACATATAAAAGGATTTCATACTGAATTTTTAATCCCCTTATTAGAAGAACTCGGTGTTAGACACCCTGATTATAAACCTTAATCATTTTATTTTTATAAGTTAAAAGCGTCTAAACTGAATAGAGAGCTACATCCTTTTCCTATTGAAGGAGTTAAACGTCCCATAACTCTGAAAATTGCCCCCTCTCTCCCACATTCAGGACATCTTTCCCAATTTTCCACTTGAACAATATCATCTAATAACACTGCAACACCAGCATAGCTATCTACACCATATGGTGTAATTAACTCTAAAATTCCTGGTTGTCCTGTTTTTTTAATAGGTTCTAACGATTCAATGTCTCTAACTACTATTCGTCCTTGTTTATTATTCACATGGAGTATAAAATCCTCATATTCTTTCGACCAATGTCCACCACATGCCATAGGACTTTCAGTAGCAGCAAAATTATCACAGAATTTATCAGTCGTAATGTTAAACATATCACACATTTGTTCTATAAATTCACTCTTTTTAACTCTATACCCTAATTTAACACGACCTTTAGTTCCGTCCCATCCGCCACCACCAGTGATAATATAAAAATTTTCACTTAAATCAAATGTTCGTTTTTCTTTTTGATAATAATCCTTTAGTACTCTATGCATCCAAAGTGGTGAATTCGCCATGATCGTTGGAATCTTATTTTTTTCAACACGTTTAAGTTCAGATTTTAATAGTTCTCCGTTAATCCCAATCACTGCACGAGCTCTGAAGGTGGTGACCATTTTCCAAATAGTTTTTCCTAAAAAGAATTGTAATAAAAAACTAACATGTCTTCCTTCCCATATGTCAACAATACTCTTGTATAAGAGATATGCATTCTTCCCATAGAAGTTATGCCTTATCTTATTAATAATTCTAATATCTGGAGCAAATAAGATTAAATTATTAACAGTTTCCTTTTTTGAATAAGAATTGAAAACAGCATTATAATTTGCTTTTAATACTTCAATATCTTTGTCAAGTCTTCCAACAATTGAAGGATCTCCGCACGTGGATGAAGATTCCATCCAATATTCTAATTTATCAAATGTATTTCCCCGTAATAACTCCTTGAACATATTATTGGATTGTTTAAAAAATCCCCAAGGTATATAGGGAATTTCACATAAATTTGATTCTTTCAATGATGTATCAAAATCATATTCAACTTCATTACACCGCTTTCTATAAATTTCACAATCGTTAGCAGTTTCTTTTATTATGATCGATAAATCTTCTAAAACTTTTTCTGAACTAACTAAAAAACTCATATCAATACATACTTTTGGTTCTATATATTATCTAGATTCTTTAAAATTTAACTTTTTGTGGAAAAAATGACTAATAAGTATGTGAAAAATAAAAATTAAGACTCTAGTGTTTTTTTAAATTTTATCTTTTTATTTATCTATTAGCTTAGGGATTAGATTTATTACTATTCGAATCCCAACAGTACATATCGTACGTAGGGTCTTCACTTAATTTGCCATCCTTTATCCAAATATTTAGTCCTAAAGGATGTTCTGAGATCAGCCCCGCTACACGTGGATCGTGTGTTACAATTATCAAAGTTTTTCCCTTTTCAGCAAGTTTAATTAAAAGTTCAATTATCGATTTACCTGTTTCAGAATCTAAATTACCTGTTGGTTCATCTGCTAAGATTATTTGAGGGTCATTAATTAATGCTCGGGCAATAGCTACTCTTTGAGACTCTCCACCTGATAACTTTCTTACTTTTGTTTGGGCTCTATCACCCAAACCTACTAATTCTAAGATTTCTTGTGCTCGAGTGCGATCTTCATCTTTGATTCCATAGGGGATTAAGGGAATAAGAACATTTCCAATCACATCTACATTTGGCAATAGATAGAAATTTTGAAATATAAAACCTACTGTATTTTTTCTGTAATGTGACAATTTTCGCTCAGGAAGATCTCCAATATTAATCTCATTTACCATAACCAATCCAGAGGTGGGTATATCCATTGCCCCTAAGATGTTTAATAAAGTGCTTTTCCCGCTTCCAGAAGGTCCCATAATGGTTACAATTTTACCCTTATCAATAGACAAATCTACTTGATCTAGAGCTTTAATTTTAGTTCTTTCTTCACCATAAATTTTACTGACATTTTTTAATTGTATAATTGAAATTTTTCACACCTCCTCATTCTCCTTTTAAAACTATTACAGGTCTTACTCTTGATGCTTTAATTCCAGGATATAATCCTCCAAGAATTCCTAACCCTAGAGCATATGCTAATACTTCGATAATTCCTTCCCATGTAACAATTGCAGCGGCTCCTCCAAAGGGACTTAAACCACTCCCTAGAATGAAAATCAATAAACTTCCAATTCCTAGCCCTATAATTGCTCCTAATAATCCTAAAGTTAATGATTCATAAATGACATCCTTAAAGATATGACGATTTTTCCACCCTGTTGCTTTAAGAATTGCAAATTCTTTCATTCGTGACGAAACTGACATTAAATTAGTTACAATTATAGCCATTCCCCCAGCCAACACTACAATAATACTTAAAATTGCTGTGAAAGAATCAAATATAGCAAAAGTATCTTCAATATCTTGTAAGAATGTAGCAAGTGAAAATGCTGTCACATAAACAGGTGAGTATCCATCTGAATCAGAATATTCATTAATGTTTTCTACATACCTATCAGTATCATCATGTCCTTTAACATTAAATCTAAGAGAGATTAAGGTGTAAATATTACTTGATTCTTCTGCTAGATCTAATAAATTCCAAATTGTTTGAATATCAGTATATATGTAGTATTCTCTTGGAACAAAAGAAGGTGCACCTGTATCCTCTTGTTCATAGGCACCTACAATTGTTAGAGCAGTTGTATTTAAACCGCCAAGATCAAGATTAATACTAATATTACTCCCAATGGTGACTAGAAACTGGGCAACATCCAATAGTCGAGAGTCAATTATAATTTCATTCTTATTATTTTCAAAAACTCTCCCTTGAATGATTTTTGTTGTAGCACCCCCCCAATTTTGGTCAATTGTTGTATTTAGCCCGATCAGAATCAAACGATCTCCAACAGTACTCAAGTTTCCAAAATAATTTGATGCAAAATAGTTTGGTGCTTGAGTTTCTACATTATATTTTGAAAGAAATTCACCCACACCTGGAGTGTTTTGAATATCTTGTGGAAGACTTATGGGAAGATTACTATCAGAACCTTGCTGTAATTTTTCAGTAACATTCACTATTCCCAAAGTATCATTAAGATTATCTTGAAATTGACCACTAACTCCCGCTGTGAATGCACCGATTACAAAAACTAGCATCAATCCAAAACCGACACCAACACTAGCTAGAATTGCTATTAATTTCTTTCTAAAGGCGTTTTTTATGCTAAATAGTATCATTTCTTTATCCTTTTTTTAAATATGATTAAAATAGATTTTTTGTATAATTCTGATTTTTAGAAAAATTTAGAGGATTAAAAAAGATTATTTATTTAAAATATTAATTATGGATTGGGATATCGTTAAATTTCGAATTATGAAATCTATTTTCTTTCTTTCCATAAATTCAATATTGATACTCTCAGAAATTTATAGATCTTAAAAATTAATTGTTTTTATTAAACCAAACTCTTCAATTTTGTTATACTTCTTATTTTTCGAATTAAAATGAACTATGATTGGAGATTCATTCAGAAAAGGAAATTCTTCAAAGAGCTTTCTATCACCATATTTTAATGCTTGAAACACTAAAGGTAAATGATGACGGAATATTCTATCTCGCATACTAGCCCATCCAAATATGAATCCTCCACTCACATGGAGGTAAAAATGCAATTCATAATGATTATTGCTTTTTTGCCATTCAGCAAGTACTTCATCTCTCATAAAACGTGTATAAAGACTTGATATTTGCTCATAATCGTAATCAGCCCCTACAGTAAGAAATAAATCTCCAGTTGAGTCAGAATGAGTTAAAGTATACTTCCGAGGTAAAATCAGTTTATTATTTTTTACCAAGTCTTTGAAAACAGTGTGCAACTTTTCAGGATTCAAATCAGCCATTATTCTAATTAAACAATTATAAGAAGATGTTTAAACCTTTTTTTTATGAAATATTAATGTAAATTATAAAAGGTTGTTTAAAATTAAAAATAACAATGTTAAATAAAAAAAGATAAAATATGTTTGTAGGATCTAAATGACAACTTTAGAAGGAAAAACAATATTTATTACTGGTGCTAGTAGAGGTATTGGGAAGGCTATTGCGCTAAGAGCTGCTCGAGATGGAGCTAACATTGCAGTAGTTGCAAAAACAAAAGACCCACATCCAAAATTGCCGGGAACTGTATATACTTCTGTTGAAGATATTGAATCTGTTGGGGGAAATGCAATTCCCTGCATCGCTGATATTAGATTTGAGGACCAGATCAAGGCTGCTATTAATGCAACATTAGATAAATTTGACGGGATAGATATCCTCGTAAATAATGCTAGTGCGATAAATTTATCCCCTACTTTAGAAATTGACATGAAAAGGTATGATCTCATGTTTTCTGTTAATGTACGGGGAACTTTTTTATGTTCAAAACTATGTCTCCCCTACTTAAAGAAATCAGAAAACCCTCATATTTTAAATTTATCCCCTCCGTTAAATATGGAGCCAAAATGGTTCAAGAATAATCTAGCTTATACAATGGCTAAATATGGAATGAGTATGTGTGTGTTGGGCATGGCTGAAGAATTTAAAAATGATGGGATTGCTGTGAACGCTTTATGGCCTCGTACTTCAATTGCTACAGCAGCCGTTGAAAATTTACTAGGTGGTAAGTCTGCGATTAAACATTCAAGGAAACCAGAAATAGTGGCAGATGCAGCTTATCTTATTCTGACAAAATCAAGCAGGGAGTGTACGGGAAACTTTTTTATTGATGAAAATGTACTTACTGAGCATGGAATAACCGATTTCGAAAAATATTCAGTAGATCCTAGCGTTGAACCGTATCTTGACTTTTTTCTTTAATAATATAGTTTTAAATATATCATTAGGAAACAACACTATGAAATTGCCTTATCAGTTTTTATCCTTTTTTTAGAAATTCTAAAAGCTAATATTATCAGTATTATACCTAATAATAGGAACGTCATAGAATTAAATACTTCAACAGCTTCAGCTCTCCAAAAAATTTCAGTATCTACCAACTCTGGCCTAAAACCTTGGATATAATGAAAATGAATCTCACTAATGAAAGAGAATACAAACAAAAAAATCCCCGTGAATAAAATTACTTTTTCAGCATAATTAAATCGTAATATCTTTTTCTCATTCATAAAAAACAAGTCCTCTTTAAATATTGTTTTATGAAGATATATTTTAAAATTATGATTAAAATTTTTTATTATAATCTATTAATATTTTTCAAAATAGCAGTTGGAAATAATATAGAGAAAATATAGTTAATAATTAGGATATCCATACAAATGATGATATTATTTCTCCAATAAATTAATCACTTTTTTCCTTGGTTTCATGCAAATCTGCTCCACAAGCTTCACAATATGCGGGTAATCCTGAGAAAAATTTTTTAACCAGTTCTGGAGGCAAGGTTTCGTCGCATTCAGGACAATTCTGGGGTTTCACAGCATTTTCAAATTCAGATATGATATGGGGACTCATATCTTCATCTTCAGCAAAAAGATCCACCTTTAATATTGACTTTTGCTCATCTTTATGTCCTTTTAAAGTCAATTCAAGTCCGACAGAATTTTTACTAAAAGTACCTTCGGCAAATCCTTTAATTATACTTATTAACTCACCATTTCTTTCTTGTTTTTCAGTATTAATGATTGCAAAATTCTTATTTTTCAATATCAGAATCAGTTTTTGATACAATTGATTGATATTATAAGGAATTATTAATTCCTCACCAACTTTTTTGAATGTAAGAAGCTCCTTCGTTAGGTTCTCAAATTCTTCGTTTGATATTGTTTTTGGTGTTAATAATCCACATATCAATCGAATTTCATGTGGTTTTACATTGATAGTCTCGATTTGATCCTCCTCGTTAATAAAATTAACTACTGCATGCACAGTACCCTTTATACAATCTTTAATAGGTTTGAAAACAAAAGATGGGCTTACAAATCCTCCACCTTTAGAGATTTTATGAAATTTTGCTCGATCCTGGGAAGCCTCTGGATGACCGTCTACCCTTGATAAGGCTAGGCTTTCTTCTGGATATGAAAGTATATGAATATTAACATCTGTAATATTATATTTTCCATCGTTGATCACTTTTACTTTAAAAAGATATTCCCCTCCCTCTATCTGTCCACCCCGTAGAACACGAACATTTTGGGCCTTCAATTTTGGTGATACGGGAACTTCTGCAGTAATAGGTCTAGAAATAACTTGAGTGGTTTTTGGGGATTCAGGCATTTTTTCTGGTGCAGGAGTTGGTGCTTGTGGTTCTCTTTTAATAGTTTTTATTGTCCTCTCAACATGATCTGTTAGTTTTCCTTTATTTACCTTTAAGAGTGTTATTTCATTTTCTGAAGCTGTAACTAATAATACTTTCTTTTCTTGTTCTGAAGAAATATTATAAAGATCCAGACAGTTTATTTTTGCACCTATTTTATATTCTCCAACAATTTCTTCATTTGAGTTTATAAAACTTATGAAACCTTTTTTATTCCCTATTATCAACATAGATTGGTCATTTATATTACATAGTGTTAAGCATGTAGGTTGATTTTCTAATTGAAAAACCAACTTTGAATTACCATCGTTACTTACATTAATTATTTTTCCAGATTTGAGCAAAACAAAGATTTTTCCAATATCATCATCGGAAAAATGCCCTATCGCACAATCTAAAATAGGTTCTTTAGCCTTATATTCAAGAAAACTACTTCCATCGTTATCTAGACCTAAGATTGTTTGATTATCTAATCCAACAACTATCTCATGCCTATTGTCGTCTCGTAAATCACCGGTCTCCATACAAATTACAGCTGAATCTAATTCAGTTGACCAGATTGGATTCCCTTTTGTATCCATTATATAAATTAATCCATCTAAAGCACCTGAGATCAGTTCTATACGCTCCTTTTTATTAACAGAAGCTATCTTGAAACAGGTTATATTCGAAGAGAATTCAGTAAGAAAAACTTCATTACCTTCCAGATCAAAAGCTTTCATTTCTGCACTAAATGAACACCCAATGATTTCAGGTTTAGGATCTCCTATTAAATTGCCAATTATACAAGAATAAACATTTTTTTTAAATTGACGGTTCCAAAGTGGTTGAACATCAACTAATTGTATTGTCATATCTAATATCAAGCTAAAAAATTCAAATTTATTTTCTACAGAATATCAATTGATTTAATTATTTAAATAAATTTAGATAAGCCACAATAATAAAATATTATTTTGTTAGATAAAATTTTTTTAAAGAAATTATAGACGATTACTCATTATCGGAGCTTTTATCTGCTTCTTCTTTAACCCTTTTCACTAATTTTTTAAAAGCTTGTGTTAAATTTCCTAATTCTGTATCTTGCTCTTCGAATTCTTTGTCAAAATCGGTATCTATCTCTTCAAAAGACACGGTTTTAAGGTCGTGTGTACATAATTTTAAAGCAATATTAGTTAATTTATGAATTGGTCTTACCACTGAGTCTGCGAGTTTTAAGCCCACAAAAAGACTTATTACTATAATTTCCCAAAGGGTAATAAATATTATTGCCATTTGAATCTCAAGGTTTTCAGCAATTCGAGCTTGTTCTTCAGTACTAGCTCCACTAATACTGTTTCCGATAATATCATTAAATATTGCCGCAGTAATAGCAATTGTTCCTAAAGCAATAACGCAGAAAATGACGAAACTTAAAAGAATTTGTTGTCTGAGACCAAATTTTCGTTTTGTTTGTTGGACCATTTTTACACCTCCTCTGGTATGAAACCCTCTATTTCAGATGAAGCCATAATTTGTTTTACGCTCGCAAAGGCTTCTGCAATCCGTTTTTGAACATTTTTTGTAGAATAAATGGGAATATATTGACCATGTGGAGTAGCAGATACTAATTGTGTCATTTGTTTATGAACTTGTTTGAGTTCAGGTCCAACTCCAATTAAAATAAAATTGAGAGGGGGACTAAAATCTTTGATATAATTTGCGAGGTTACGAACATCAAATTTTTTACTATGATTATCTTGACCATCTGTTAAAGTAACAACCCATTTTTGTCGTTCTTGAGATTCTTCTCCTTGGATCATAGGTGCTTTTTCCAACATACTAATTCCTAGTGCAATTGTATCATACAAACAAGTTTCATATGGTGTTTCTACTAAGGTTTTAAAAATGTTTACTATTTGTGAAACGTTTCCTTTTTTCTCTGTTAATTCGAGAAGTGTATTTGGAATTGAATGAAAAGCTAAAATAGCGACTCGATCTCCGATGTTAATTGTTTCATTGAAAACACCTAAAGAACCAGTTCGAGCTGCTATCATCTTACCATACTCTGCCATACTACCAGATTGATCAATTACAAAAACAACATCTTTTTTGCGAATAAGTAAATCATTAACTTTAGAAAGCTCTATTTCTGCTTTATGATGAAGAGTGGTGTTTTCTTGGCTTTCATATAATTTAACCATAGTTTCGAGGATAATTTTCATTAAAGGATAATTACCAAGCTTTTCTGCGAATTTTAAAGAATTTTTTAAATGTTCTTCTGCGATTTCTGGATTATTTTTTAATAATGCTAGCCTTCCTAACTGAAATTCATCTTCTGCCAATCCACCGGCATTCTCCCATTTACTATCAAGTTTAAATGCCTGATCGAGTTGCTCTTGTGCAAGGTTTAATTCATTTTTTAAAATATGAAGTACACCAATATTTCTCTTCCTAGTCGCAATTCCCTCGTCATCATTCAACTCAGTATCAATTTCGAGAGCTTTTTCAAAATCCTTCATCGCATCTGACCAGTTTTCTTCTGAGAGTAAAACGAGGGCTCGATTATTATATCGTGCACTTAATCCAATAATATCATTTTGTTGTTCTCCAATTTCAATGGCTTTATTATAATATTCTTTTGCTTTACTAAGGTTACCCCAGCTTCGATAAATATTTCCTAGATTATTCGAACACATTCCTTGCCCATGACGATTATTCGTTGTTTGAAATAACTCCAAAGCAGCATTATAATTCTTAAAAGCCAGATTCAAATCCCCATGATAATAACTTTTGTTCCCCAGACGCATTGTTACCAATAAACTCTGAAATGATTGAGCAAGAACACCAATTTCATTTCCTCTAATTCTTCCATCCATCGGAATTTCTTGAGTTAGATCTCCTTTTGATATATTTTCTATTGAATGTGTTAAATCTATTATAGGTAAAGTAATTCTTTGAGCAATGCGAATTACCCCGAAATATATTACAGCACTAATTCCAATAGCTATTATAATGAAAGTGGCAATTAATGGTGCTTTTAACGCTTCAAGTGAATCATTTGCACCGCCGCCTATTTCGATAAAGTAGTCAATATTCGAAATTAATTGTAGCATTAATACTATTGTTAGTATTACGAATGGTACTAAAATACAGACAATCATAGTTGTAATAATCCTTTGTCGTAATGATCCTCTTTTACCTAATCCTTTAGAAATTCCAATTTCTCCCATCTTTTTCATCCTATTTTTCTTTTTTTTTTTAAAATAACCTAATCATAAATTGATAAATTGAAATAACACTTAAAATTGAGTTTCTTTATCTACCCCTTCATATATTAGAAAAATTGAGGTAAAAATAAAGGCCTTAATCATGGCTAAACCTATTAATGGAAGATCTGAAACAGCCGCATCAATAATTCCAAAAAGAGAAAACATAATTAATCCTAAACCCAAAGAATATCTTCTCCACTTCGCACTTTTGTCCCCCATTTTTAGCCCACTATAAATTATTGCTGGTCCCAGAAATACCATTATTATCACTGACAACACTAATAATAACGCAATTGGAATACCAGTAATTCCTGTTTCAGGTAAACCTCCAGGTGAAGCTTCCCAAAAGGTGTAAGTTGAAGGGTTGGTATATATTAAAATTGCGAAAATAAAAGCAATTATTCCTACTATACTCGTAATATAGATTTTATACCGACCTTCTTTAACTGATTCTGAAGCAACATACGCCCAAATAGTTGCTCCCAAAGCTGGTCCCCACGCATATCCTAATACTCCTATATTTGGATCACCATCTGGGTACCCTAAAGGGTTTTGTCCCAATATCATTAATAAAAAGCTTGCAGAAACACCAAACCATGAATGGTAGATTGCAATTAAACCAATTCCTCTTATAATAATCTTTTTTTTAAGGGTTTCATTAGTTGCTCTTCTTGCATGTTTGAATATTAGGATAAATCCTAAAATGTAACCACTAAGAATAATCTCGAGACCTGTAATTCCATTTAATATATCAATATTTGGGAGAACCATTTATAATCACATTTTTTATTTTTAGGTTTTTCTCGTTTTATTTTTTAAAGTATTTATTATTTTGAATCTTAAATATATAAATATTTCACTTATAAATCGGGATACATATCTGTATTAAATCATAGTTTAATTGTTTTTTTATAGAATAAAAAAGTTTCACCATAAAATGGAGATATAGATGAGAAATTTAGTGGTAATAAAAAAAAAATAGTGGTAAAATTATATATTTTAGTGGTAAATTTTTAATCTTAATTGATCAAAATGAGGTAAAGGTT
>Ga0209635_10001457_pt1 | contig 17580 bp, 13 predicted proteins | sample DeeMarSWOR230_32_FD_187463 | JGI IMG/M metagenome (GOLD analysis project Ga0209635, IMG submission 187463) | Marine sediment microbial communities from White Oak River estuary, North Carolina - WOR-2-30_32 (SPAdes) (version 2) | ecosystem: Environmental > Aquatic > Marine > Intertidal zone >... | reverse complement strand
CAATCACTCGTGATGAGTTGCCCGAGGTGTGGGGAGACCAAACTATGCTGACCCAACTTTATCAAAATCTACTCTCAAACGCTTTAAAATTCACAGACGCCAACCGACCTCAGGTTCGCTTGACCGTTGAGCGGATTGACGGGCAACTGATTTTCGGGGCAAAAGACAACGGCATCGGTATCGAGCCGAAATACGCCGAACACATCTTTGTGCCTTTCAAACGCCTGCACGGACGTGACAAATACGAGGGCACGGGAATTGGTCTGGCAATCTGCAAAAAGACTGTTGAGCGACACGGTGGTAATATCTGGGTTGAATCGATAACGGGAAAAGGCGCACACTTCAAATTCACCATCGGTGAAAAAACACCGAAGAAACAGGAGGAAAGTTTATGGGACAATTCAATGGAAAGCCTGCGGTCATCCTCCTCGCCGAAGATGACCCCGGCGATCAGGAGTTGACCCGGCGGGCTTTAGAGCAGAGCAGAATCCGAAACGAGCTCCACATCGTTGAGGACGGTGAGGAAGCTTTAGATTACCTGCTTCGTCGTGGGAAATACGAAGACCCGACCACGTCCCCCAAACCAGACTTGATGTTGTTGGATCTGAACATGCCCAAGATGGACGGCAAACAGTTGCTGGAGCAGATGCGTGCCGATCCTCGCTTGCGCCGAATCCCTGTGGTGGCGCTCACCACATCGAAGCAGGAGAACGACATCGTCCGCACGTACGACCTGGGGGCGAATTCCTACATCGTCAAACCGGTAAACATGGATCAATTTGTTAGCGCTATCAAAATCCTCAAGGATTATTGGTTTCAGATCGTGGTGCTGCCACCACGAGGAGAGTGAACCATGAGGCTCAAAAAAGTTACAGTCTTCGCAATCGAGGACGACCCGGGAGACATCCATCTTCTTCGTCGTTGCCTTGAAGATATTCCAGGGTGGGAGATCGAGTTTCTTGCCTTCAAAGAACCGGTCGAGGGATTAGCTCAACTTTCCCGCCATACCCCAGATGTTATCCTTCTCGACTATTTTTTGGGAGACACCACAGGTCTTGAGGTCATCAAAGCGATTCAGGGCTCTGGCTATAAGTGCCCGGTAGTCATCCTGACCGGACAGGGGGATGAGGAACTCGCGGCTGAGCTCATGCGGTTCGGAGCGGCGGACTATTTGCCAAAGAGCCGGTTGTCTGATAGGAGCCTCAGGCGCGTCATTTCCAACGCCATCGCAAAGTACCAATTGCAAGAAGCACTCGAGGGGCATCGCCGGAGACTGCAAGAGGTCAACCATGAACTCTTGCGCAAAAATGAGGAGATCCAAAATTTCTACCATAAGCTCTCCTACAAGCTGAAGTCTCCTGTGACCTCGGCTGGAGGCTACGTCTCGATGGTGATGGAAGGATCAGCTGGTCCTATTACCGACACTCAGCGGAAGTATCTAAAAATCGCTGAGGACTGTTGCCTAATGATGCGTGAATGTATCAATGACCTGGTTGACGTGACCAAACTGCAGATGGGGAAATTTATCGTGAGCACATCCCCCGTTTTTGTCGACAGACTGGTGCAACAGGCTGTCTCTTCAATTTCTTCTGCAGCGGAGAAGAAAGGCATTCGTCTGAAGCAGGCCATAGAATCAGAGCTGCCGGAGGTCAACATCGACGAAGACAGAATCAAACAGGTCCTTTTGAACCTGCTGAGCAACGCGTTGAAGTTTACCCCCGAAGGTGGTGAAATCACGGTTCGAGCCGGTCAGGACTCGACTGCTCCGGAATTCATCTTGGTATCGGTGACTGATACCGGCCGCGGTATCGAGCCGGACAAACTTCCCTACATCTTTGATCGCCTCTATCAGGCTGCGAACACCGATTGGATGACTCACCAGGGTTTGGGTCTTGGCTTGTATATTTGTCGGGAAGTGGTCAGACTGCATGGGGGAGATATCTCGGTTCAAAGCAAGCTAGGAAAAGGCAGCACTTTTTCCTTCACCCTCCCTAAGCATGTCCCCCAGGAAACCCTGCATACCGTGGTAGAAAGCAAGGGTGCTTACGAAAAAGACCCTCGTGGTTGAGGACGACGAGAAAATGGCTCTTCTGTTGTGGGGGTGACTTCGGGCAAATGGTTGTCAGACGATTATAACATACCAGGCGCTGACGGCACTACCCGTGTCCTGCGAACAGCTGCTTCTAAATGGCGATTATCGATACGGCTGACAATCTGGATGCCAAGCGTATTGCCAACCCATCCCTCAAGCTGGAGTTCCGGGGCGGACAGGTGATTTAGCAGGCGCTGAAGAGATGATTGGCAACCTGAGAACCGAATTTGAACTCCTACAAAAATACTTTAACCAGTCAGTTAAAAAATTGTATCGAAAGTTTAAAAGGGCATACCTCACCTCGCAACGGGATATCCAGAAAAACTCTAAGGTTATATCTAAAGCGCAAGAATTTAAAGTCGATTTAAATTCTTAAAGGGAACTCAGAGTTTCCATAGCATTATGGGGGAATAAACTCTTTTGTTTGAAGAAAGGGACAATACGAAAGAGCAACTAATAAATGCCTTGGCAGAAATAAACCAATACTGGATTGAAAGCATCAGAAGCTCAGGGCAAGTAGGCCAGAAGCGGAATGGCAAGTCAATGACATCATCGGGGCATATCGACTGAAGAAGAATTACTTGTATTCGGGACTCGAAAAATCTGTTTTTTGACAAATATATAGAAACGGTCTCAAGGGAAAAGGGGAATTCTAAATGAAGTTAGCAAAGACAAAAAGTAGAGAGTTACTCGATTTGTGCATCATCGTGATTGTTGCAGGCATCTTGTCAATATTCAGCATATCTATTCACACTATTGGTAAGCTTTACAATTTTTTCAAGGCTTATATCGATTTACCGCTGGCGGAATTCCTCATTAATGTCTGTTTTCTCTCGTTGGCCGGTCTGCTCTGGTTAACCTACGTTCGCTGGAAAAAAGCTGCTAAAAGGCAAGCGGAATTGGAGAACATTATCTCCAGCATCAGCCCGGATGTGCTCCTGGTGATCGATTCGGATAGAACTATCATTGAGTGCAATGACTCGGTGAAGAGAATGTTTGGCTACGAGGTAGGTGAAGTCATTGGCCAGAAAACCGACCTTCTCTATTTCGACTGGCGATCTGCCCAGTCTAATCATGATGACTGGCAAAAGATACATGATAAGTTTGAAAGAAACGGTTTTCACATTGGATCGGCTACAGGAAAAAAGAAAAATGGCGAAACAATACCGCTTGAAATCATCGCCGCTAGTCTGAGCGGTCGTGGTGGCGCAGTACAGCTGTTACGCGACATCACCGAACGCAGGCGAGCAGATAAGGCACTGCGAGAAAGCGAAGAGAAACACAGGACACTCGTTGAACAATCTCTACAGGGGCTAGCCGTAATCCAGGATTTTCGCATTGTCTTCGCCAATACCGCCGTCGCTGAAATTACCGGATGCAGTCCTGAAGAGCTTCTGGCTCTCACTCCCGAACAGGTGAAATCAATAGTTCATCCCGAGGACCGGGCACTCGCCTGGCAGCGTTTCAGGGACCGTCTGGCCGGAGAATCGGTGCCGCCCCGGCACGAGTACCGTATCGTCCGCAAGGATGGAACCATACGATGGCTGGAGACTTTCGCCACTGCCATCGAATACCAGGGAAAGCCAGCTTTACAGGCAGCCTTCGTCGACATTACCGAGCGCAAGCGGGCTGAGAAAGCGTTACAACAGAGCGAAAAGAAATACCGTCAGTTGGTTGAGAACATGCAGGAAGGTATCTGGCTTATCGATAAGGATGCCTACACCACCTTTGTCAATCCCCGTATGTCAGAGATGCTCGGATATTCCACAGATGAGATGCTGGGGAAACATCTGTTTTTCTTCATGGATGAACAAGCGACAGAGATTGCCAAATTCAATTTGGAGCGCCGCAAACAAGGCATTAAAGAACAGCACGATTTTGAGTTTGTCCGAAAAGATGGAACACTGGTTTACACGAGCCTGGAGACATCGCCGATCACCGACGATGATGGGAATTATATCGGAGCACTTGCTTCCGTGGCGGACATCACCAAGCGCAAGCGAGCTGAGGAGGCGCTGCGCAGGGCTCACGAGGAGTTGGAAAAACGAGTGCGGGAACGAACGGCGGAACTGGAACAAGCCAACCAAACTCTGCAGGCCGAGATCGCCGAGCGCAAGCGGGCGGAGGAGAGACTTAGGGAATCAGAAGAAAGGTACAAGACGTTAGTTGAAACCTCCAACGATATGATTTTCACGGTGGACTTGAAAGGAAGTTTCCTGTTCATCAATCGGGCATCTGAGAGAATTTTAGGTTATACAAGCGAGGAAATAAAGAGAATCAATGGCTTTGAACCGGTTCATCCCGATGACTTGGAAACGGTGAGGGAGCAATTTGCTCAGTTGGTTGGAGGAAAAAGTGTCGACAACATGGAATACAGGTACAAAGCCAAAAGCGGTTCCTATATCAACATTATGAACAATGCCTCGCCCATACTTGATCCCAACGGAAATGTAGTCGCTGCCCTCGGCGTCGCCAGAGATGTCACGGAGCGCAAGCGGGCGGAGGAGGAATTGACAAAATATCGCGATCATCTTGAGGAGCTGGTGGAAGAGCGTACCGCCGAGCTCACCGAAGCTAATCAGCAACTTGAATTGGAAATCACCGAGCGCAAGCGGGCAGAGGAGGCGGTACGGGTGAGTGAAGAGCGGCTCCGGCAAATTGCCGAAAACGTCGGTGAGGGTTTCTTTCTGAGTGATGCCTCCGATAACAGCGCGATCTACGTTAGTCCAGCCTACGAGAAGATATGGGGCCGGCCAGTCGGGACGGCATACGCCGACGCTCAATCTTGGCTGGAGGTGGTCCATCCCGAGGATCGCGAGCGCGTCAAAGCGTACGTTGAGAAGCATAGCCGGGGGAAGATTGCCTTCAGCCAAGAGTATCGGATTCTGTGGCCCGATGGTTCAATCCGCTGGGTGCGTGATCGCGTGTATCCCGTCAAGAACGAATCGGGCGAGATTTATCGCATTGTTGGAGTGACGGATGACATCACCGAGCGCAAACGGATAGAGCAAGCACGGCGGGAGAGCGAGGAGCGTCTTCGGAGTTTGTTCGAAACGATGGCTGAGGGCGTAATCTTGATCGCCACAGACGGTCAGATCATCCAGGCTAATCCCGCGGCAGGGCATATCTTGGGGCTTGAGCGTTCTGAAATTATAGGTCGAAATTACGTTAGCCCAGAATGGGAAGTCTTCCGACCTGATGGAACGCCGATGCCGCCGGAGGAGATGGCTGGTCCCCGGGCAATGAAGGAGAAGCATCCGGTGAAGGATGTTGTGATGGGCGTACAGCAGCCGGATGGCTCAATCTCCTGGATCAACGTCAACGCTACCCCACTCATAGACCAGGCTGGCAAGCTTCAGGGTGTCGTCGGCACCTTCGCGGACATCACCGAGCGCAAGCGGTCTGAAGAGGATCTCAAGAAAACCAAGCAACAAGCCGAAGAGGCCAACCGGCTCAAGAGCGAATTTTTGGCAAATATGAGCCACGAGATCCGCACCCCCATGAACGCCATCATCGGCATGACAGATATAACCTTGGAGACATGCCTGACCGATGAACAGCGCGATTACTTGATTACAGTTAAAGATAGTGCCCGTGCACTTTTGCAACTGTTAGACGATATCCTGGATCTTTCCAAGGTAGAAGCGGGCCGAAGTGAGCTTGAGACCATCGATTTTGATTTGCGTGTTACCGTGGAGGGCGTAGCTGATACCTTAGCCCCTAAGGCTTCCGCCAAAGGATTGGAACTGGTCTGTATGATTCATCACCAGATTCCCGCTCTCTTACGCGGTGATCCGGGTCGGCTGCGACAAATCTTGATAAATCTGGGAGGCAATGCGGTTAAGTTTACTGAAAAAGGAGAAGTGGTAATTCGGGTGGAGCTTGAAGAGGAAACCGAAAATCGGGCAACACTTCTTTTTTCGGTCACCGACACCGGAGTGGGTATCCCCAAAGATAAACAAAAGGAAATCTTTGAACCCTTTATCCAGGTAGACGGCTCCACCACCCGCAAGTATGGAGGTACTGGCTTAGGTCTATCCATCTCTAAGCGCTTGGTAAAACTTTTAGGCGGTCAAATCGGTGTGGAAAGTGAATCGGGCAAGGGGAGTCGTTTCTGGTTTACCACTACTCTCGAAAAGCAAAAAGAATTCAAAGATGTTTTTCCATCGCTTCCTCCTGATATACGCGGCATGCGAATACTGGTCGTAGATGATAACAAAACCAACCGAACTATCCTGGTCAAGATATTAGAATCCTTTGCCTGCTCTGCAGAAGCGGTGGAAGGTAGAAATGAGGCAATCCGGATATTGAAGAAGGCGGCTCAAAAGGAGAAGCTTTTCGACTTGGTTTTGCTGGACATGCAGATGCCAGAGATGGATGGTGAGGAGGTTTTACGAGCCATCAAGGATGATCCGGAGATCAAGGATGTGGCGGTGATTATCCTCACCTCTCTTGGGGAGCGTGGAGACGCAGCCCGGCTGGAGGCTTTGGGCTGTGCCGGTTATCTTTTGAAACCGGTCAAACAATCGCAATTATTTGATGCCATCATCACCGTTATGAGTCAACAAAAGAAGGAGATTGAACCAAAGCCGGGAAGAATAGTTACTCGCCATACCATAGCCGAGCAGAAACGTCGAAAAGTTCGCATACTGGTAGCAGAAGACAATCCCATGAACCAGAAATTAGCGGTGGCTCTGCTCAAGAAAGCGGGCTATCCAGTGGATGCGGTGGAGAATGGACGGATGGTAATGGAAGCTCTTAACCGCACCGCTTACCACCTGATTCTTATGGATGTTCAGATGCCCGAAATGGACGGTTTTGAGGCAACTAAGGCCATCCGGAAAATGGAGGGCGTAAATAAACACGCCTCCATTATTGCTATGACCGCTCATGCCATGAAAGGAGATCGGGAAAGGTGTCTGCAAGTGGGTATGGATGACTACATCTCCAAACCAATAGAACCACAAGAGCTATTCAACGTCATAAAAAAGTGGACTAAATCTCGTGATCCTAAGAATGCAAACAAATGGAAGGGTGAGTTCAAAAAAGGTGACCAGATCAAAGAACCCCTCCTCGATCTTAAAATTGCTCTCACCAGATTTGATGGTGACAAAGAGTTTTTTAAACAGATGCTCCAAAAGTTCTTAGATTATGCACCAAAGCAATTATCGATACTGGATGAGGCAGCAAAGGAAGGTAATGCCAAAGAAATAGAAAGGGAAGCTCACGGTCTAAAAGGTGCGGCAGGTAATCTAGGTGTCAAGGGCATTGCCGATCTGTCTCTTAAACTGGAGCTTTTAGGGCGGACAGGTAATTTAGCCGGTGCCAAAGAAATGATCGGCAATCTGAAAACCGAGTTGAAACGCTTGGAGGAATACCTCAATAAATCGTTCCCGGAAGAGGTCGTCCTGAAATCCTGATATTGCCGAGAGAATTAGCGGAGGTGAACAATGAGGATACTCATCGCCGAAGATGATAATATCTCCAGAAAGATACTTCAAACCGTCCTGACCAAGGATGGGAATGATGTGATCGCAGTTGAAGATGGACTGAAAGCTTTGGAGTGGTTACAGAAAGAGACGCCGGATATGCTCATCACCGACTGGATGATGCCTGATCTGGATGGGTTGGAACTCTGTCGCCGGGTGCGAGCTCTCAATCTTTCCGGTTATGTTTACATTATCCTTCTGACTGCATTGACCGAAAAGAAAAGAATTATCGAAGGGCTGGATGCAGGTGCAGATGATTATGTCACCAAACCATATGATAGAACCGAACTCTTAGCCCGGGTGAGAGCAGGAAAGAGGGTCATTCAACTCGAGAAATCGCTTCGGCAAAAAAACAAGGAGCTTTCGGAAGCCTTTGCACAAATCAAACAACTAAAAGGCATCTTGCCCATCTGTATGCACTGCAAAAAGATCAGAAAGGACGAGAATTACTGGCAGCAAGTTGAAGAATACGTTGCCGAGCATTCAGAAGCAGATTTCAGTCACAGTATCTGTCCGGAATGTATGGAAAAGTATTATCCCGAATATGTGAAGAGGAAAAAAACTCGGGAGATCATAGTTGATCGTTAATATGCATAGCATTTATATCAAGCTGGCCTGAGAAGATCTGCCCTCGATTCGTTTTTTATTTTCTATACAAAGCTTATTTGGTAAAACCTGCTTTAAAACCCCGGTTTCATCATGCGACTGTAGTAGCTCCCGGATGCATATAGGGCGGCTACAGGATTGTGTCCTAAAACGCGATCTTTGGCCACCAAAACAGTGGTGTAAGCATCGGCATATTTGAGAAATAAAGAATCATGACCCACACATAAACCCAAGAGGATATTCAATTCTGTCTTCTCCTGATTTAATATCTTAGCCTGGGCAATGGAGTTACACATGGGCTCAAATTCACCGATACATATCTTCTCCTCATCTTTTACCCCAATCTTTTCTTTTGGCACCCGTCCCACCTTGCACATCACCGAGACCACCTCAAAGCCCTGATTCACCAGAATCTTGTTTAATATGGTGGCTTCATTCATCAGTCCAATACAGAATGCGATCCCCAATTTCTTGAATTCCATCTTTCTGGCAAATTCGCAGATCTCCTGTACTCTTGGTTTGACGGGAAATTTCACATAAGGCTTGACATCCCTGTTGGCATAACATTCCCCCTCTTGGATGGAAGCCTGTCGAGCAAATTCTCGTACTTTCTCCTTCTTATACTCTTCCATTGCCTCCTTTACGACATCCATCCGATTCAATGTGGGACAAAATTTGGGACCTTTGCCTCCTTCCGCCAGACAGATTTTTTCTGTCTTATCGATTTTACAATATGCGCAAGCTGCGGATATTCCTTTATTCATGCCTTCCCTCCTGTGTACATCAAAATCTTAGAATGCTTTTTATTACTTGTGGTATATATGATCCCCCACTCTTCTCATCCAGGCAAGCTCTTTTTCGGTCATGGATCCCACGTCAAGAGTTTTAAGGTTTTCTCTGGTATGCTTCAGATCTTGGGGACCGGAGATGCAGACGTGAACTGAAAGATGGGAAAGGACAAAGCGGTAGCAATCTGTTGCCCTGGGAGTTCTTTCGTTCTCAGGATTGTAACCTCTTCTCAAAAGCTTTGTATGGCAGGTGGCAGTAAAGATTACGATCCCTGGTCCATCATTTTTAGGAATCAGGGGAAATACGTCATTTTCTGCCCCTCGATGAACAGCATTGTAACGAATGTGATATATATCGAAGACTTTTTCCTTTTCCACCTCGGCAAATAGAGAACGGTGATGGCAAGCCAGCCCCAGATGATGAATCAAACCTTTTTCTTTCAACTGTAGAGCCATATCGATGGCTCTATGGTTCGGTCTTTTTCTAAATGTGCTGAACAGCAAAACATCAACGTAATCCAGCTTAAGTTCCTTAAGCGCTCTTGTGAGGCTTTTGGGGATAAGCCTTGCCCAGGGCCAATAGTTTTGAACTACCACCACCATTCTTTCCCGATTCTTCTTAGCCAGTCGTCTGATGCCTTCTGCCATCATCCCCCGTCTGGCTGCACCCCAGTAAAAATAGTTGACTCCACGCTCAAAGGCCTCTTCAATTGCCAGAGCAGGAACGCCGTAAGCGGCACCTAGCCCCAATCGCCCCACCTTCAGCCCGGTTCTTCCTAACAGTGTTGACGTAAATGGCATAATTCACGGCAGCGAATCAAAGTTTAAAAATTTAATAAATAAATCATTAGAACGATTCTTAACTTCAAGATCGATACTCTTTACAATCTTATGAACATCATTCTCAAACCCTCTCCAAACGAGACCTTCAAGCTTTGAAGATTTTTGCCAATTAACCAAAACATATTTCTGATGTACATTGTTTTCGTCATATTCTAAAAGTTGTAACGAAGCGTTACAGGTGATGCGTCGAACCTTCTTAGAGAAAGGTGTAAGAACACTTTGCTGATAGTCGGGGTCGCTAACCATAACTCCCCTCTTAAGACCACAACACGCACCAAGGTCTTTTCTCCTCTTCAAATTGCATTCGATTGTTAATCCCTGGCTTACCAAATTGAATGGTTCTAAGCGCCCGGAGGCTGGGACTTCAGCATATTCGATTTTAGTAAAAGTTTGCTCTAACCAATCCTCAACTTTCTTTGTTGAAATTTCTGTTTCTTGACGGTTCAGTTCTACTTCTAACCATTTTTGCGACGGCGTAAAGAATATTCCAATATCTTTATAGATCTCTGGAAACCTATTAGCCCTGGCTTCAGCTTTTACTAATAGCAAATCACAAACCTCGATAGGTGCCCGCATATTCTTTACTTCAAACACAAAGCGCTCATCCCTCAGAACAGCAGCAAAATCGGGCATTTTCTGAGTATTGTCCTCCTGAAGGGCATGAATGTTATCAAATGAGTATTTTCTTAAATGATAGTAGGCATTCAGCTCAGCCAAAACGTCATGAATTTTTTTATCATATTCATCTTTGGGGTTGAGTTTGCGTTTTAAGATATTAAACGTTTTCTCATCATTGGACATTGCCTTAATGAGGGTGTGGATCGCCGAATGCTCGAAGAATTCCTCATCCAGAAGAATGAGAACCAAAGGATTCTCGATCCAACCATCATCTATTTTCATTCTTTCTTCTAATGAATCTTTGAAGAATGCCTCTATCTTTGGGTGTTGTGAAAGTTTTACAAAAACCTCTTTTTTCAACTCTTCGGGCGTCTTCATTTAACTAACTCCCCCTTTACTGTTCGGTCGGGGTACCCTTACCCCGACCACAAAAATTCGGTCAAGGGTGAGGGAGACCCATCTGGGAGGGCACCTTTAACCAACTAAAGTCACTTTATTTCATAACTATGTCCACTGATGCACCACACTTCTTACACTTCCTATCCTTGATGCCAGCCACCGAGGTGTAATAACCATCTCTTCTAATCAAAAGTTCATTGCATTCGGGACAATATGTATTTGAGGTGTTGGGGATATAGGCATTACCAACATAAATGTATTTGAGCTTTCTTTTCCCCAGAAGAAAAGCCTTCTGCAGAGTGTCTAAGGGTGTGGGAAGGATGTCCATCTTATATGTGGGAAAATATCGGGAAAAATGAAGGGGGATGCGGTCGCTTAAATTTGCCACGAAATCCACCAGCTTCTGGATCTGTTCATCTGAGTCATTTAAAGTAGGGATGAGCAAATTGGTAATTTCTACATGAATCTTGTTCCGGTGGCACAATTCAATGGTTCTTAAAATAGGAAGAAGTTTTGCTTTGCAAATTTTCTTGTAAAAATCGTCATCCATGGATTTGAGGTCTATGTTCATGGCATCGATTAAGGGCAAAAGTTTTTTCAATGGCTCTTCATGGATGTAACCATTGGTGACCAGCACATTGGTTAATTCCCTCTCCCTTGCTATCTTTGCGGTATCTAAAATATATTCATACCAGATCAGAGGCTCTGTATAGGTGTAAGCGATGCCCACTGAATTCTCTTTTAAAGCAACCTTCACCAGATCCTCCGGTGTGACAAACTCAGTGGGAGACTCTTCCTGAGAGATGACCCAGTTCTGACAGCACTGACAACTCATGTTACAGCCGTTAGGACCGGTGGAGAGAATTTGAGTGCCGGGATGAAAATGATACAAAGGCTTTTTCTCTATGGGATCTATGGCTAAGGAGACCAACCTGCCATAGTTTATAGCATAGAGAATTCCCCCCTCATTTTTCCTTCCCATGCATACCCCGATCTTCCCATCAGCGATAACACACCCCACCGGACAGAGCAGACACTGAATTCGACCATCTTCTTTCTTCTCCCAGAAGAGTGCATCTTTTTTCATCATATCAATCTCTTACTAAGAATTTTAGAAGTTCTTTTAGTAAAGATAAAAGGACAGGTGGGCAAAACAAGGAAATTATTTGAACATGTTTCTACCTCACCCCCTATCTCCCCTTCAGGGTGAACCCATCTCCACTTTGTGGAAAGGGGGACGGGGGGGAGAGGTCTAACCTCAATGCTTAAGAATAAATCCGCTCGCTCAGTGCAGTCACAAGTCAACTGATCTGGCGCCGAAAATTTAAGCGCTATATCTTCAATTCCTCCAAAATTCTGGGAATATCCAGAAAGGTCTTGGCAATATGGGCACCTGCTTCCCCTAATGCTTTGAGTTTACTCTGGGCGGTTCCCATCTCGCCCTCGACGATGGCTCCCGCATGCCCCATTCTTTTTCCGGGAGGAGCAAAAACTCCGCCGATCATTCCAATAACCGGTTTCTTGAGCTTTTCGATGGTGGGCTTTGCCATCTCCTCGTAAACCCCACCGATCTCTCCTACTAAAACTATGGCTTTGGTCTTTTGGTCCAGTTCAAAGAGCTCCAGTATTTCATTGAAAGTGCTACCCAAAACCGGATCACCCCCCAAACCCACACAGGTAGTCTCTCCATAGCCGGTTCGGGAGAGCGTGTCGGCAACATAGTAGGTCAATGACCCTGATCGGGAGACGGTTCCAACTCTCCCCGGCTTAAAAGCTATATCCGGCATTATCCCCAGGTTTGCCTCTCCCGGTGTGATGATTCCAGCTGTATTTCCTCCTAAAACTATGGTCCCGAATTTTTGAGCTTCCTTGCGGATGGTCATCATGTCCAGAATGGGGATATGTTCGGGGACTACCACGATGAACTTTATTCCGGCATAAATAGCTTCGATAGCTGCCTCCATTACGAATCGAGCGGGAAGAAAAACTACCGAAGTATCAGCCTTGTGATTTTTCACACATTCTTCTACGGTATCGTATACCGGAACATCAAAGACCTTCTCCCCGCCTTTTCCCGGAGAAGTGCCTGCCACAATGTTGGTGCTGTAAGCCAGCATCCTTTCAGTATGAAACCTTCCGGCGCTTCCGGTTATTCCCTGAACAATTACCTTGCTGCTTTTAGCTACCAAAATCGCCATAGAATTCTCCCTACCTTTGCATTGATATTGCAGTTGCTCGATTTATGGAAGCATCCTGAGCCTGTCGAAGGATCGAGTCCTATGGTGCCTGATGAATCAGGCAACTACATTTTACCGCTAATAGCCAAGTTTCTTGTCGAACAGATTCAATAATGGCTTCTTATTCAGATAACGATTCAAATTGATTCTGAAAATCTCTCCTACTTTTTTGAAATAATCCCGTCGGCTTCCTGCAATATGAGGAGTGAGGATCACATTTTCCAGATCCCATAGCTTACTATCTGGGCTTAAAGGTTCCTTTTCAAAGACATCCAATCCGGCACCGGCTATTTTCTTTTTCACCAACGCATCCACCAAAGCTTTCTCGTCAATCACGCCGCCGCGGGCAACGTTGATCAAAATCGCACTCTCTTTCATGCAGGCCAATTCTCGTCTCCCGATCATGTGATGAGTCTCTTTGGTCAGAGGGACGGTGAGCACGACAAAATCTGCGGTACACAAGAATTCGCGAAATCTATCTCTTGGGAGAAGCTTGTCTACATGCTTTACCCTCTCACCCCTTTTCACTCGATTCTTGGTAGCCATAACCTTCATCCCGAAGGCTTTCGCTTTTCGAGCCAGTAATGCCCCTATAGTTCCAAACCCCACAATTCCCAAAAGCTTTTCTTGAGGCTCGAACCTTTGCCTCATCACCTCCATCTGACACCATTTCTTCTTTCTCTTACAACTCCAGCTCGGTACCAGACCCTTGGCGAATGCCAGAATCATCGCCATGGCATGATCTGAAACCGTATCTCCATGCATGCCTCTGGAACTGGTCAAAAGCACTTTGCTTTTCAGAAGTTCAGGAAACAGAAGGTTGTTCACCCCTACGAAGGCTGCATGAATCCACTTCAGTCTTTTGGCGGAACGAAAGGTTTTCGGATCAAGTGAGAAACAAACCAGTATCTCGGACTGAGGTATAATCCTCGCCAAATGGTCCTTGCTCCGAGAGCACACCAGGTCAACCTTATTCTTTAATCTCTTGGTGGTAAAGACCTCTTGGCGAAAGGTCTCGAAATCTTTCTCCCGCTCGGTCAGCGCAACAGCAACTTTGATCTTTTCCTTCTTCCTCATGTTTAACCAAAGCGTTGGTTCTGTAATTGCTCGATTTATGGAAGCATCCTGAGTCTGTCGAAGGATCGAGCTTTATCTTTGCCTGAGGAATCAGGCAACTACATCTGTACAAACGTGACGATACTCTGTAGGGGCTTGATTTATCAAGCCCGGCTTTTCCCGGGTCGGATAAATCCGATCCTTACGCCTTCTTGGCCAACTCTACTGCTCTTTTAGATATCTCCTCAATGGGCGTTTCGATGCCATGGATTTCAATGTTTCTGAAAATCTCCGGATTTTTCTCCTTCTCCTCTTTAAAGATTCTCACACCCTCCTTCCACATGTTGCCGGTCATGCGCAAGACCATGGGCTTGGAAAGGCCATGTTCTTTTAAGAACATCACCACCCCTTTAGCGAAATCATCGCAACGGGATATTCCACCGAATCTTGCACCAAAGATGGATTTGACGTTGGGGTTTTCATCCAGAAGGATGAGCATCTTAGCTAGCCTCTCCGGAGTAGGTCCCCCGCCAGAGTCCATGAAGTTAGCCGGCTTTCCTCCAAAATAGTGAATGAAATCGTTTCCCATTATGCCGAAGCCAGCGCCTCCGGGAAACATACCGACATTACCATCCAGATCCAGATAGGGAATTCCCCACTGCCGGGCACGCTTCTCTCTTTCGGTCATCTCCCCTTCTTCATGCCTCTTTTCAATTCCCATCTCCGCAAGCTCAGGGTGACGGAAAAGAGCATCGTCGTCCACGCTCATCCGGGCGTCTGCGGCAACGTATTTGCCATCTTTGGTGAGAATAAGCGGATTGATCTCCACCAGCTTGGCATCATACTGTTTGAATAGCTTAAACAAAGAGACCGCAATCTTGCCAACGAGTTTTAGGTTATCTCCTTTTGCTCCCAGCCATCCAGCCATAGAGTTTCCCCGGAAAGGATGAAATCTCTGATCCACATCCAAACTTATCTTTTTTATCCTTTTCGGATCCTTTCGTGCGATCTCTTCGATCTCCACCCCACCTTCGGAGCAGGCTAACATAACCAGTTTGTAGTTGATTCGATCCAGGGTGATACCTAAATAGAACTCCTTTTCGATTTCCAACTTCTCATCCACCAGAATCTTGTTAACTGGAAAATCCTTTATCTTCGTGGCGAAAAGCTGTTCAGTTTTTTCTTCTGCCTCCTTTGGAGACTGAGCAAATTTCACTCCACCTGCTTTTCCCCTTCCACCGGAAAGGATTTGAGCTTTCAAAACCACCGGTTTGCCCAGCTTCTCGGCAAAAGCTTTGGCTTGCTCCTTGGTCTTTACTACCTCCCCTGTAGTTATAGGTATGCCAAATTGGGAGAAAAGTTTCTTGGCTTCGTATTCATAAAGTCTCAAGTCATGCTCCTTTGCTTGGATCGTCCGCAGTCCTTCGACTTCGCTCAGGACAAGTCCACCGTCGGCAGACCGCCGTAATTAATTTTTTCCGCTTAATCCGTTCCGTCCGTTGACAGGCCTATCTTTTTTTCTTGCTGTTTATCTTCTTCACCGCTTTCTCAAAGATATCCAGAGCCTGATCTGCAGTATGCTGACTTATAATCAAAGGCGGTATGAACCGAACGACATTTTCCCCGCAGGTAAGAAGCATCAGCCCATTACGGAAACACTCATAGGCAATTCGGTTGGTCAAATCCGGGGCTGGTTCTTTGGTCTTTCTATTTTTAACGAATTCAATCCCGATCATCAAACCTTTTCCTCTGACGTCGCCGATGATTGAATATCGCTTCATCATCCTTTTCAAGTGCTTCATGATGTAATTTCCCATCCGGGTGGCATTCTGCATAAGTCCGTTCTGTACGAGTTCGATGGTTACCAGACCGGCGGCGCAGGCGATGGGATTTCCGCCGAAGGTGGTGGAATGAGCACCTGGTTCCCAGGACATAAGTTTTCTGGAGGCTATGCAAGCGCCCAGAGGCATCCCAGAGGCTAAAGCCTTAGCCACCACCACTATGTCTGCAGTTACATTCCAGTGTTCCATGGCAAACATCTTTCCGGTCTTTCCCATTCCGGATTGTATCTCATCCATAATCAGCAGGATTCCATATTTCTCGGCTAAGGTTTTCAGTCGGGGAAGATATCCCGGAGGAGGAACTATATATCCACCCTCTCCCTGAATGGGTTCGACAACTATTGCCGCCACTTCATCTGCAGGCGCCACCTTCTGCAAAATCTCTTCATCAATAAACTTAACGCAGACAAGGTCACATTGGGGATAGGTTAAATTAAAGGGGCAACGATAGCAGTAAGCATAAGGGACGTGCGTCACCTCCGGAACCAGTGGCGCAAAATATCTTCTCTGATTCAATTTGCTGCAGGTCAGAGATAAAGCTCCCATGGTTCTCCCATGGAATCCATTGATAAACGCTATGGTGCGAGGTCTTTTCTGGTTATAACGAGCCAGCTTGAAGCCAGTCTCCACCGCCTCCGTGCCGGAGTTGGAGAAAAAAGTCCTTTTGGGATACTTTCCAGGAACAATCTGTGAGAGTTTCTCCGCCAGTTTCCCCACTGGCTCGTGGTAGAAGTCGGCAGAAGGAATGTGTATCGATTTCTCCGCCTGCTCTTTGATCGCCTCCACCACCTTGGGATGACAATTTCCGGTGGAACATACCCCGATCCCGGTATGGAAATCGATGTAACAGTTCCCATCTACATCCCATAGATATGCACCCTTAGCATGAGAAATAACCGCCGGATAGGTTCTGGTGTAAGATTGAGAAACGAATTTTTCGTCTTTGGCAATCAACTTTTTGCTCTTCGGTCCCGGCAACCGGGTTTTGATTTTTGGACATCTATACGAAACCATCCTATCTCCCTTCCTTTACAAAATTCAGACTTTGAATGAAAAGCAAAGCGAATAGATTTTAAGAAGCATATAAAAACTAAGTTTGTCCCTTGACATATATCTTCTGAAGAATCCTTCTCAATAGTATAGGCATCAAGTTCCACCTCTGGTTAAATCTGAACCAAATTTAAAATAAAAAGTGGTGAAGTCAATGGAAAATTGTGAAAAAAATAACAAGCAGAACAGAAATGTGTGTTATTCGGTGCTTTAGAATTCTGTGATCCAAGGAGATTATAAAACCAACGAAATCTGAGGCGGGATGAATTCCCGCCCCTATGCAGAAAAATATCTTTCAAACTATAGGGCAGGGCATTCAGCCCTGCCGATTTTCAGTGAATTCCTTCTGGTTCGTCACGGACGCCCTCGTCCGTGACGTTTAAGGTAACGAATTCACCGTGAACGGACATGGTGTTCGTTACCAACGAGTGGTTCACCTAAAGGTGAACACTCCAAATTCTCCGCTCTTTGGATCTTTTGTCGGGATAGGAGTTGTATGGCTATCCTCTCGTTAGGATAGGGGTCGCACCCCTATCCTCTTTCCCCACAGGTTAGACCATT
>Ga0209635_10001456_pt1 | contig 17580 bp, 12 predicted proteins | sample DeeMarSWOR230_32_FD_187463 | JGI IMG/M metagenome (GOLD analysis project Ga0209635, IMG submission 187463) | Marine sediment microbial communities from White Oak River estuary, North Carolina - WOR-2-30_32 (SPAdes) (version 2) | ecosystem: Environmental > Aquatic > Marine > Intertidal zone >... | reverse complement strand
CACCACAAGAAGCCTTTATCAGAAAGTTAAGGCAGGAATGTCTCTGTGGCATGTTTTGGAAAAGGATTGAAAGGTGGTCAACATGATGTCTGATTCAGACTGGAGAAAACAGCGAAAAAATATCTAAAAGTACATAAGTAATAGCGATTCCCAATTTATGAGAGCCATATGAAGCTTGCTGTCTAAACCTCATAAAATCTGCGTGTGGATATAGCCTTTGCGTACTCTGTTGCCCCACAGTACAACGGATCACCATATAGTATCTTGGAGAAAGGTGGACATCTCAGCTTGCAAAACTGGCCTGGTGCAGGATTTAGATGCAATTCACATGTTTTACAACCTTTGAAATCATCCCACGTAATACCCCTGATATCTTTAAAGGAGTCTTCCCAGAGATCTAAGAATGGGCTCTCGTTTAGATTTCCAGCCAAGAAGAGCTTTTCTGCCGCACAATTGGAACAGGGATACACATCACCATTTGAACATATATATGCAAACGTCCTTCCGCCCTTGCACACTCGAGCACTGTGTTCTAGAATATAACACATATCAAAAGCACTTCTGTAATCTCTCTCATCATCTTCTTCAGCTTCTTCTAGATTTTTCTCTATGTCATTGATATCCAAAAGGAGGGCTATATTTCCTCTACATCGTCCAATTGGCATCACATCCTGATGGTTGGTGTCCACATTGTTATCCACACACCATTGATGGATCTCTAATTTCTTATCGAGATTCAACTTTGTGACACAGTACCAGCACATGACAGGAAACTCATGGCTTCGTATGAGGGCTATTTTCTTCTTTAAAAGGGTGAATGCTTCATCATTGCTGAATCCAGCCTGGAGTCCACCGAGATAGGTTATTGCAAATGACACACGGCCTCTGTCTTCTATTTGAGACAATAATGTGTCTGATAGTAACGTCCCATTCGTGATTATTTGAACAAAAAAGCCGCACTTCTGAGCATAATTGATGATATCAACTATATCGCTGCGGACAAAAGGCTCTCCTCCTGTGATGAGAATATGAAAGGCCTTGATCTCCTTAAGTTCATCGAGAACCCTGTAGATACCCTCTGTATCCATCTCGTTCTCTCTAGGTTCTCCTGCGTCAAGATAACAGTGTCCACATCTCAGATTACATTTTTTTGTGACTTCTACCATTGTTACAAGAGGAGCTTTCAAGTGAAAAGGAAGACTAATTCTCAATCTCCTGGGTTTATACTTATCTATATCCAAGGATTTTCCTATTCTTAGATGATTTTTTGCTTCAGGTGTTACAATGGCCATTTCTCCTCTACTACCAACAACAGTATATCCAAATTCCTCTTGTCTAAAATTACTGAGTAACATAAAAGCTACCTTCCTGATATTTCTCTCTTTTGGTTTAACTCTTATATAAGTATTTCGGCTAAAAAGAAACCAAGTTCATTGATGGGAGCGCTATCACAGCTGTAGACAAAGAATCAATCTACAATAAATGAGGTTAATCTGAATTGAACCTATGGATAAGTTGGAAGCACGCAAAGGATACCAGTACAGATACATCTTTATTGGAGGCTGCTGGGTTCAAGATGGCTTGAATTTAAGTTATAGCAAAAATACCGACAAAATTGAAAAAAGGAGAAAAAAAGCAATTGCTAAACCTCAAGCAGTTTTCTCAGTACCTAAGGAGCTTACTTTTCTCTTAACAAGATTTCTCGTGGTACGTCTTTCCGCTCGAAGACTAGTTTTTTTGGAGCCTTTACTTTCTCTGGTGCTCCTAAAATACCTTTGTATAGTACAGGTTCTGCAATACCACCTACTAGTACTGCAATTGAAAAGTTCCCTTCTTCCAAGTATTCAACTTCCAAAGATAGATTCGTGTCTGTTTTCTCAGGGATGACCTCGTACTTCACTTTTGTTCCTACCATTTCATCACCTCCAGATGTTACCTATCCCGTTCTCACATAAATCCCAAGAAGAGAGCGGAATTCCTCACACCTTGTGTCCTCCAGGAGCAACTACTCTTCTAATCCTAATGATTTTGGGCTTCGCGTAGATTTCCTTTTTCTCCATATTTTATCACCACATAAGATAGAAGTCCTTACTGCAATTTAAGCGTTTCGGTCTCATACCTCATACTTGATTTCAGGAAGAGTATTTTTTTCATAACAAGATCTCTGTTGATCTCTTAAGTTGTCTTCTTTTACTGTAAATGACCTCCACTTGAAAATCTGAAATATCTGACACAATTTCAGTTCTTTTCCCTTTAATCTCGTAACTGAAGCTTAGGTTCTCCCTTTTTTTCCACCAATCGGCAAATTCTCCCAGAGTCATATTTGGAATGCCTAATTCTACAATCCTATCGAAAACAGGAGGTAAGAGTCTTTTTGCAACCCTCCCCATAAGATGGGGGTGCCCAAGAATAGTTATCGGTTCATTATTTTTCAGCTGCTCATCGATATATTCTAGGTAATATCTCACAAATTTGTCGATTTCTATTTCCTCATTGTTCAAGAAAGACAGACAAACTGAGGAAAATGGAATCTCTAATGTTTTGGATTTTCTTCCCTGCACATAGAAATAGTACGGAAATCCACCAAGATCAAGACATGCATTTGAAGCATAGATAAATTTGTTTTTTTCGATGGCCTTTGCCAAATCATAATGCCATGTTCCCCCTGGTGCTGAAAACCCTTTTGCGTTAATGTTCAAGAGCTTTTCAAGGGAATTATTGCATTTTTTTATGTTGATGTAGTTTTCTTCATAATTCTCAAATACATAATGCCAGTATCCATGATTTGCTATTTCATGTCCTGCATCTTTGATTTTTTTCAAGCATGGCAATCTTTTTGGAGTTTCCGGCTCTTCTAACTTCAAATGCCCTATTTCATCTTCGAATTCTTCCTCACCACTTATATTGATGAAATAGGTTCCCCTAATATTGTAATGGTGGCATACAGATAGAAGATTATCCACGCCTTCTCTATCTACATAGTCGACATCCTGCCTAAAAAGAAAAACAGATTCAGCATTTTTTGGATAATACCAGAGATGAATATAGGGTAAATTTACCATTTCAAACGCCTTGATCAGGATTTTTCGCATAAATCTAAGGATTTTTTCTTTATCTATTAACGTAGTCAGGACCTCCATATACTCATCATGCAAGAAAGGAACTTCTTTGAACCCCACGCCCTGTAGGAAAAGTTGGGAGGAAAGATTAACAAAGAATTGGAAACATTTTTCTGATTTTGTTGCAACAGGATATTTGTAATCATAATACATCTCATGAAGTTTGAAATGGCCAATCTTAGGCTCATTCGTTTTCATGAGTTCACCTAACGTATGTAACCGTATTACGTCGTTATCTTCATCGAATATTTCTTTCACGATTCCAAGTGAAAAGGCTTCAGAAAGAGATAACAGACTTGGTTCAAAAATATAGCTTCTATTTTGAGAAATCTTCACCACATCTGGGGGAATTCCAACCAGAATATTGACTTCTGATAGATCTCTTACATCTTCTGTGTAGCGATAGGGAACTTTTTCTTGTTCAAGTAATCGCAGCCACCCTAGAACGTCTTGCCAATTCCCACACAAAGAAACATGGACCATCAATATCACCTTTCAAGTTTTTTCTCCTGCAATCTGATCTGTCTCCTAAGAAAATGCCAAGCGAAGATCTCCCCCAACCTTCCATGATGAGAAAATAGGCAGGATGTTTTTGCATTATTCATTCTAATCTCTTCTCATTATGTGGTTTAAAAGGTTTACTGCACCAGATGATTCATGTGTCAGAACTGGCGAAAAATAATGGATAACTAATCATCAGTTATTTATAGGCCAGAGGATCAAGAATATATCAAGATACGTGAAAGAGAAAATCCACAACTAAGTCAGTAAAATTCGTAGACTGATAACTCTGCAACCAAAATGCCGTCCAGAGGTGAATTTAAAATGAAGTGTATTACATGTGGCAAGAAAGCGACAAAGAGTGAGAATCTCCTTCTTGTTATTGGACTTGCCTGCGAAGAATGTGTCCCTCGCGGTAAAGATGTCTCCTTTCAGATACTGCCAGCAAAGAACCCCAAAGATCTGCAATTTGTCCTACACTTTCTTGAAGATCTCTTCGGTGAAACCAAATTCATAGAGTTTGGTAGATGCTATGACATTAGAGAAATGGAGCAGCTTGTAGCGATTGACGAGAAGGGGAGATACATTGGCCTAGCTGTCTACACAATCGAGCAGGAAGATCCGGCCTTGATGACTTTATTGACTGTTAATGTCGATGAGTCATTTTTTCGACGAGGAGTTGCCTCAGCTTTGCTGAAAGAGGTCAAGAGGATCGCTATTCGGAGAAAAATATCCAAGATACGTGTACCAATTAGTAATGATGATTTGATCAGCTACGTTTTTTACCACCGGCGCGGCTTCCGTCTGAGTGGGATTGATATTAACCTCTGCGTAAAATCTCATGGGGATGAACTCGAAGGGCTATGGAAACTACCACTCAGGGATGAACTCTACCTAGTCTGCAATGTAAGAGATGGCCAATTTGAAGAACAGCTAAATAGGATAGCAGGGACTCTTTAAAATGCAATTGATGCTCTATAATATATATGGAAAGTGTCCGGCAAGCCTAGTGGAGATATAAGAGTAATAGGTGGTCAGGCAGTCAAGTACTACTACAGGAACCTAGAGCTTCTTGGACTTGTGCCTTTTGTACAGACCATACCCAAACAGCAAGGGAGCTCCCACCACACAGACAGGGCAGGTGACACCAGCAGCAATACCTGCTACAGCCACTGCTGTCAACCCCCCACCTGCGGTCAGGAGGAGAGTTCCATCATCAGTTTCTTTTTCTTCTTGTTCCATTGTCGTATGCATTCTTTCTGGATTTTTAAACCTTTTCCTTTTAATTTATAGACAATACGTTTTGATTCTATTTACTTTCAACATAAAGCTTTTATATCTTTACCTAATCAAACTGGTACCGCACTAGATACTACATGATAAATGGAAATTTATATGAAAAATGAAGCTGCAAGAGAGATTAAAAAGGCATGTTCCTCAAAATGATATCTCCGAGGAAACCTTCGAAACTTCTTCTCCATTGGTAACATCATGTCCAAAAGGATAGAACGATTGTTCTTCAATTCTTTCAGTACTTACTGGGAAAACCATATATTGGACTCACTATTTGTTGATCCATGAATGTTGTCAAACTCTTGCAGGAACTGATCAGAATTGAAAGCCACACTGATGGAAGACCGATCATTACGTACGTCACTGATCTCCTTACAGACATGGGTGCGCATATTTCTGTGTACGGTATAAAGGAAAAACCTGCCATTCTAGCTGAATTTGGAGAAGGTGGAGTCATTTTTTCTGGACATTTAGATACAGTGGTCATGGGAGAATGGGATTTTGAACAGGGAGAAATTCGCAACGGAAATTTATACGGCAGGGGGAGTGCTGACATGAAATCGGGATGTGCAGCCATGATTGCAGCTGCTGAAATATTAAAGGACGATGTTTCGTTTTCTTTAGCTTTTACCACTGATGAAGAAATCACCATGTATGGAGCTGAAGAAATGGCCAGAGCCAGGCCAGAAGCATTCAAGAACGCGAGAACAGTTGTAGTGGGAGAACCTACTGGATTAAAGACAGGAACAGGAGAAAAGGGTATTCTGTGGTTGAAAGCAGAAACAAAAGGAAAACCGTCCCATGGGAGCATGCCATGGATCGGAGAGAATGCAATTTTAGAAATGATCCAACACTTAAAATCAATTACACCATATACAGAAAAAGAAGGATTAACAATCAATATTGGATTAATAGAAGGAGGAAAACAAATCAATGTAACGCCAGAGAACTGTGTTGCCCAGCTAGACGTAAGGTACCCCCCTGTTATGAAAAAAGAAGCTGTCATTGCTGAAATAGAGAAGATAACGGGACTTCCTTTAGAAGTAAAATACGACCTTCCCCCTGTTACCATCGATGTGTCTACACCAGAAGTGAAAGCATTACTCGATCTCTCTCTGGGAGTATGCACCTGCTACTACGCTACTGAAGCAGTGAGATTCTCTCCTTTAGCTCCTACCGTCATTCTGGGACCTGGCGAACAGGAAATGGCCCATCAAAAAAATGAATACGTGGAAATCTGGCAGGTGGAAAGAGCTGTCAAAATCTACACAGAATATGCTCTGAAAATGGCAGAAATCACCTGATAGGCAAATACGTTAAAATTCTCGGAAGGAAGGGGATAAATCCCCTTCCTGGGTGATCCCTTACGCCTCCTTACTTGACTCCGCTTTTCCTACCTCAAAGAGAACAAGAATGGGATACCCCATTTCGTGTTTGTTACCCGTGGGGGTGTTCGACTCATAGGAGGAAAGAATATGGCGGAGGGGATATCCCATCTAATCATTATTGCTAATCAATACTATATAAAGCTTTCGGTTATACATGTTAGTTAAAGTTAATGATTAGTCAGAAAAGCTTATAAAGATGAAAAGAAGTTAATAGATGTAGGGGTGTTCCTTATGCCTCCTACCTAGAAGGAAATCCAAATCATGTGGTTCGTCTGGTATGTTCTCTCCACCTGATTTGAGTTCTGAAGGGAACACCCCGACTTCTTTTTTTTCTCCAATATAAAGAGAAATTATGTGGGTACTGGATGGATCAAAAAGGGAGAGGGATTGGCTGCTGAAAATGCTTATTGTTTGTGGAGATATACTTCATCAATGAAGAATTATGAGCGTAACACTGGACAGGTCATGCAGTGGGGGCCACCTGCAGCTTTTACTAGTTCGTGCCCTTGAAGTGGGAAAACTTCAAAGGAGCGTTCTTCTAATTCTGAAATAATGCGGGTGTTCCAGGAATAGGAAACTGCTACATGAGGGTTAATCACCAAAATATTTGGTCCAAAGTTTTTCATTTCTTCATCCGTCACATCAATGAGATCAAATCCCTTGTCTTTTAGAAATTCAGGTACGAAAATCAATTCATCTTCTTCCAAGAGTTTTGCCGGAAAAATCAGGGAATCAGAATGCATGATGGCTGTGTTCCTGTCAAGGATCATTAAGGTTCCATCCAGATGGACTCGCCAGCTGGGCAAAGGAATAGCAATGATCTCTTTTACTGTTTTCCCCAATAATAAATCCTCTATCTGCTGAAGGCCATCCAGATCAGTTCTGGGCCCAATGCCAACCATTAAAGTGTCTTCGTTCAAATAAACCAGATCGCCTCCTTCTGCACACCCGCGAGTGATTTCCATAACTGGTATGTGTAAAGTCTCAAACAGCTTTTTCAGGTAAAGGGGTTCAAAAAACCGAGCAGCAAATTTGGGACGCATGAGAACAGCCCCTTTCTTGGTGACAGACGCCGTATCTCGAGTGAACAAGAGATTGGGGCACACTGTATTGTCTCTGAGGACGACCTCAACACCTTCATCTTTCAAGAATTGAGTATACAAATCATGCTCTTTTTGCATTTTTTTCTTGGAAACAGGTTTTCTGTACAAAAATTCTTTTACATTAGATTCAGTAATCAGTTCAACTTCATCTGAGGGTCGGTGCATGATGACTTTTTTCAACTGGAGATATTCGGATTGGGCGCCAAACATGAACAGGTATTAGAAAACATCTTTTTAACCTTACCTGTGCACAATGGAATCAAAATGAAGGAATTCAAAAATAGAAGAAATCAAAAAAAAAGAAATTAGTAGTGTTTGGCAAAGTACACAACGTATTCAGCATCTTTTCCGCAGTAGATACATGTTCCGTCAGGTTCTTCATCAAAGGGTATACAACATGAGGATGACCCTGTTTCCTCTTTGATGTTCAATTCACACTCTGCAGAACCGCACCAGTTGGCCTTCACGATTTTTCGTTCCTGGATTAATTGCTGTAATTCATTGTAGTCTGCTGCTTTTACTAGGTTGTCTTCTAAGAATTTCTTGGCCTTGTTGAAGAGATCTTGTTGTATAGTATCTAATGTTTCTTTCACAGTCTTTTGTACGTTTTCTATGGGGACAGAGAATTTTTCACCAGTATCTCGTCTCACCAGTACTACCTGATTCTTTTCTATGTCTCGAGGACCAATCTCTATTCGCACGGGAACTCCCTTCACTTCCCAGTGATTGAATTTCCAGCCTGCAGTATACTCTTCACGGGCATCTAATACTACCGAGAACTCACTGAGTGTGTCTTTGACCGTTTCTGCTGCAGACAGTATCTCTTCTTTGGTTTCCTGGAAGATAATGGGGATGATCACCACGTGCACAGAAGCCACCTTAGGTGGCAACACCAACCCCTGGTCATCTGAATGCATCATCACCGTAATAGCTATAGATCGGGTGGTCAACCCCCAGGAGGTCTGCCACACGTACTTTTTCTGCTCGTCAGTGTCGATAAAGGTTATATTAAAGGGCTTGGCAAAGTGTTGGCCCAGGTTATGGGAGGTACCGCACTGGGTAACTCTTCCATCAGGCATCAATGCTTCCAATGTCAGTGTATGGAGCGCTCCCGGGAATTTTTCGCTCTCTGTTTTTTGTCCTGCTATCACTGGTATGGCCAGTAAATCTTCATACACTTCTCTGTACACATCTAAAATCTTTAAGGCTTCTTCCTCTGCTTCTTTCTCTGTTGCGTGGGCGGTATGACCTTCCTGCCACAGGAATTCTCGGGTCCGCATGAACAACTTGGTCATCTTAGTTTCCCAGCGTACAATGTTACACCACTGGTTCAGTAACAAGGGGAGATCACGCCAGCTCCGAATCCACTTGGAATACATCTCATACATGATAGTTTCACTGGTAGGTCTGATGGCAAGTCTCTCCTCTAATAGTGTATCACCACCGTGGGTGACCCACGCCACCTCTGGGGAAAATCCCTCCACGTGCTCTGCTTCCCTTTTGAAGAATGTTTCTGGAATGAACAGAGGGAAGTACGCGTTCTGGTGACCTGTTTCTTTGATCCTTCTGTCCAGGAAGGCCTGTATTTTCTCCCAGATCTGGTAGCCGTAGGGCCGGATCACCATGCAGCCTTTTATGGGCGAGTAGTCGGCGAGCTCTGCTTTCAATACTACCTGATTGTACCACTCTGGAAAGTTCTCCTCTTTTTTGATGGTTATACCTAAGTCTTCACTCATAGAAATTCCTCCAAATGCAGCAAGAAGGTCTCCTCTAGGCAGATCGAAAAATTAGCAACCTGGAAGTAAATCCCTTCTTCGCGCTTTCATGAAGAAAATGTAGAGAGAATAGTTTATAAAGATTTCGGTTTCATTAGCAAATCGCGCCACAGGGCACAATGTAACTGGCGCTGCAGATTGTAAAAAGAAAACAGAAGAAAATGAAAAAGTCAAATGACAAAAAAGTTCATGGAATTGTCCACCAGCTCTATGAAGCCATTCTGCGATGGGAGATCAATCTTTACTAAAAGCCCATCCTTTGTGACATAGTCTATCTCCTTGAATAGAGGAATGTTGCACACGAAGACTTCATAGGATTTTCCTCCCACCACAATAGTTTCAGTTCTCAGTACCTCTATGTCCACCACGTACTTTTTAAAGTTTTCAGAGAAAAATACAGGCACCTTGTAGGTTTCCCCCACCTCTAGACCGAGGGTCTTGTACATGAGGGCCCATAATCCTATCACGTTGCTGTGCATGACATATGTGTTCTCCTCCAGATTCACTTCTTCTTCATATGTCTTTCCACCTGCTGTCACCACATCATGAACCGTATTATCACTGAATGTGCACTCAATTGTCTGCTCCTCAGAGTCCACCAGTGCATCCACTTGATAGAATAAAGGTGTAACATTTTCTCTTATGTACAACACAGCATCCATGACAAATTTTATTGGATTGCCGATTTTGGTATAGTCTAAATCCAGGGAAAGTTCCACGTAGAAGGTTTCTTGGCCTTCATAGGTAGTCTTCTCTTTGATCCTGTAATCAGTGTAGCCAAACTCCACATCGTTTATCACAAACCGGTACCTGTAGTATTCTCCCACTGCCAGCAGTGCTTCTTTTTCTGTTACCTTTATTTCCAGCTTCTCCTGGGTATACTCCAGAACTTCTATTTCCAGATTCTGTACACCCCCCAGCTTGAAAAGCCTCACGTGGGTGGCATCCAGATAGCCATATTGTCCCACAGTGGAATCAAAAGGTATCCACTCACCTGTTATGAGCACCTCTGTCCAGTAGTGTTGTCCAAAGATAGGGTTTCCTCCCACTCTATCATACACGATTCCTCCCACAATCCGGGAAGGAATGCCCAAGCTTCGAAGCATGGCCACTGTTAAATAAGCGTGAGGACCGCAGTCCCCTTTTCCTGTTTCAAGCGTTTTCTTTGCACCTGCACCTGTTATCTTGTAGCTGATATTCTCATAGACCCATTGGGCCACCTTCTGAGAGGCTTCCCAGGAGTCTTTACAGCCCTGGGTAATTTCTTCTGCCTTCGCTTTTACTGCAGGATCATCTGATTCTATGTTTGTCTCCGGAAGAAGGTACTCTTCAGGCTCTTCTACAGGATACATGTCACCGGGCCCAGAGAACTTTGTGGTGCGTACCTCAAAAATGCCATCGATTTTAGTATCTGTTGCACTTCCAGAAAAGCTCTGATAAGGCGAAGAGAGAAAATCTTCGTCCACAGGTTCTGCTACTACCTCTGCAGTCAATCTGAGCTTCAAATAGTCCACCAGCAACGGGTCATCAAAGGTCACATTGGAGGGAGCGCTCAACAGCTCCAAGTATTCAATGCTTTCTACATTCTCTGTGGCACTGGCATCTGAAAGTTCCATCCTGAAGCTCTGGGAAGGAATCTCCAGGGCCAGAAGTTCTCCTTGCGGTGTTACCCAGAATTTGTGCTTTTGCTGAAAAAGGGAAGCTTCTGCATAGATACTGGGTTGCCCCAGTGCAGGTTCTTCCTTCAAAAATGTGATAGAAACATCAAAGCGCTGCATTGCTTGGGGCATGAAAAGTGAAACCGTCACCTCTGTATCTTGTTGAGGGTTTAAGGTTCTAAATAAGAATACATAATGGTGGAACGTGTTGCTGTCCAGAAGATAGGTGTTCTCTTGTATGGGAATCTCTTTTTCCTCTGAAAGGTCTGGTGACTGCACTTTTTCTCTTACCTTCCCTTGCTCAAAGTTACATTCTATGTCAAACTGTTCTTCACCCACTGTTATTGCTGCTTTGTAGTATCTGGGGCTCAAATTCTGTGTATAGTACTCAGTTGCCTTATAATCCATCTTGTGGGGAGTTCCTGCCATCTCAACACTAAGAAAAGTCTCTGCTTCCACTATAAAGACCTGTTCATTCTGGTGTTGGGTTGTTTCTGTCACTCTGTAATGGGTGTATCCCACAGAGTTTCCCAGGATGCTGTGTGAGTAGTAATTTTCTTCTCCTATAGTGAGCAATTTTCCTTCTGCAACTTCGGGCTGGCTTATGCAACCGGAGGTTAGTAAGAACAGACAGAGAAAGAAAAATATCACTTTTTTCAATTTACGCACTTTATCACCTCTTTGCTGGTGTTGGGCTCATGTTGTTCTCTAGCTGTTGCAGCCTGGCCGCATTTGCTGGATGAATGCAAAAAAAAGAAGACATCTTCATCTCCCACTGAGCAACTTTCAAATAGAGATTTGTGAGTTTTTTCAGTATCATAGGTATGATAGAGGTTCACCATATAAGTGGGTTTCGGGAAACTGCATGATGGTGAAGTGATTTGCTGCTGAGTCTGTACCTTGCACACCCTAGTGGAGAAGAAATCCTAGATAAGAAGGGATCTTCTACAACAGTGGTCAAAGAGAAGAGCATTTCTTGCAGCAGTTCCTGAAGGTGAGCAGGCTGTAAATTCTGTTGCCAGGGTAATTGCTACCCATGTCACTCCTTATTGCATCTGAAGGCGAGCGGGAGGGCAACCTTTAAAAAATCCTGCCAGAGTGGTACCCTATGAGAGACGTAACCCTCTGTAATATTATTGCCCTTCTTTTTGGCCTTGCATCACTCCTGCTTGCTTTTACATACCTGGGGTCATCCTCTTCTCAATATGTTAGATGGATAGTGGTTACAGGTGTGGGCGCTGTCATATTTGGTGCTGTAAATCTTTACTTGGTCCTTGCGGAACAGAAAGAAATTGAGAAGCGCACGAAATTGGCTGAAGACTTATTCATTCGAACCTTCGGAAAGAAAGCAGACAAAGTTGAGCCCATTTTAAGAGAAATATGTACGTTGGGTCCTTTAGCGCAGATACTATCTGACAAAACAATGCGGGCAAAATTCCGGTCAGGAAAAAAAGTGTACAAAGGAACAGTAGATGTTAAAAATGAGGTCTTGCACATAGAAGAACCAGAACTGGTACCTGTGTACGCAGATGAATCAATACCATTGTGGAAAGAAGTTTCCAAACTGCACAAGAATGGCACGCCCAAGAAAGTGGAATACTATGATGGTAATGAATTTCCCCACGGAGAAGAATATCTAGATGAGAATGGAGCACTCAAGAGAGGAAGCTGGAGAAGATACAAAGGAAGAGAAGAATACTGGAATCCAGAAAAAGAGGAATGGGAGCCTATTTGAAGATTCTGGAGTTTCCTGGAATTCTCATTTTCTCCATCAAGTTCTCATAATCCAAAAAACAAAGACAAAGAATATTGCACGCGCTGCAGAATCTGCTACCAATCATTAAAGGTAAACTTCTTGTTACTCAGGTAATTATTGCTCAATGCCACTAAAATAGCTACCACCTGGGCCGCCATATACCACATACCCACATACTCGGTCAAGATATGTAAAACAGATAGATTAATGCCTAAACTAATCACATTGATCACAAAAAAGGTCACAAATTGCCGAGGAATTTCAGGAGCTCTATTCTGAAAGGTCCAGTACTTGTTCAATATGAAGTTGTTCACCACTGCCGCAGTAAACCCTAAGGTTGCAGAAACCATATACCAGATACTGAAGAACTCCGTCAAACAGTACAGCACCCCCAAGTGAATTACTGCCCCAATGGAACCTACAATGCAGAATTTTACAAACTGAACAGGGAACAAGAACAGCTTTACCTTCACCATTACATTCATTACATTTTCTCTTTAAAAGGGTTTCAGGTTCCAGGACAAGGTACTATTTCAGAAAAGCAGCTGCTACTGCCTTGGGGAGGTTCTCTAGTATAGTTTGGTATGCTTCACAGGGAGTCCAGCACCCGGGACACTTACCCTCTTTTATTCGTTGGACAACAGAACGTGCCTTCTTTCCTTGGAGTATCTCCTGCAGTCTGGATTCTTTCAGATTTCCCAAGGGCTCCTCCATGGATATACAGGGGTACAGGACTCCATACGGGTCTAAAAAGAATGAAGAACGCCCAGAAACACAATTAACAGAAAAAGGAATATCTTTCAAGTTTTTTTCCAGCAATTTAGTGTATACAAGGGGGATGATCCCCTCAATTAACGAGTAATTACACAGAGAAAGGAATTCTTTCACTTGAGAAGCAGAAGAATTCTCATGAAGATCTTCCTGGTCAGTTCCATAAAAATAGGAAGAATGTGCCGCAGTCAATACCACGTGCGAATAGTCTGTAACTCCAAAGGAGTCCAAAGCGGCCAGAAGGTTTCCTGCATTGAATTTTGAGACAGTGAACTCCAAAAAGACGCTGAACCGATCATTTTCAATTGAGCTAAGTAACTGGTAGGTCTTTCGAGCCTTTTTCCATGCTCCCTTCACTCCCCTCAGGTTGTCGTGCAGCTGTTCATCCCCATCCAGACTGACTGTCACCATGATATTGGGGATTTCAGATTCTTCAAGAATGCGTTCAGTGATTGTCAAAATAATCTTGGTTAAAAACCCATTAGTGGGAATACTCACCATGTGCAGGTGTGGATTGTGCTTTTTGACAGTGAGGGCAATATCAGCCAGATCTTTTCTGAGGAAGGGTTCTCCCCCAGTGAGAGAAATCCAGGTAAGATCAAAATCAGGGAAAATAGAATCAATCTCGGAAAGGGTCAGTTCATTTTTTTGGTTTTCTGGTGAAATGCTGTATCGTTTCCAAATATTGCAGATTTTACACTTACTATTGCACCGGTAGGTGACAGCATAATTTAGCTTGTAGGGGATTCCTTTGAGTTTTGCTCTCGCTATGCTCTGTGCTAGGCTGTACACATTTTTCATTAATATTTCCTCACATGTCCTCTAACCATGAATTTATAAGTCTTTTGAATGTGCATTTGCGATACTCAAAAAATTGAAAAAGAACACAAGAGAATCTAGACTGCAGTCATGGGATGTACTCCAGCCACATTAAAATATCCTCAATTCTTGAAAATGTAATGTCATGGGTTTCTTCACGATCTTTACCTGCCAAAAAGAGCATGCCCTGTTTCCTGAAATCAATATCTTCATGGGCAAATACACACATTCCCTGTTTTTCAATCATCTGTTTTTCCGGCTCTAAAAGCAGCGTATCCACGATCTCGCCCATTCCTTCTGGTGATTTATGGCCTCCCAAAAAAATCAGCTTTGGAGAGAACCACCGGTAGATCTCAAACTGTTGGGGAGTAATCCTCTGCACAGTAAAACCTTTTTCTTCAAGAACAGTTACCAATTCTTTCCCTGTCAACTCATAGTCTATGGAATTACACACCAGTAAAACCTTTGTAAAGGGAGCAAATACACTCATCTTGCTGGTATCTGCTGAAATTTCTGCCCCACACCTCATCAACATGATAACGAGTGTATTTCCCTCCAACGACACTGTGGCATTCCCTGGAACTGCAATCCACCCATTCTGAAAATAAAAATAGTCAGTCATCACAGGTTCAGTTGTATTGTAGGTATCATTCATGAACGAAATATGTTGCACATTCCCGGGGACTGCAAACAGATTCTTACCAGATGTGCTCTCCCAGGAAGCTACCTTAGATATGGTATCAGTATTGACATTTCCCAAAACTCCAATGGTCTGCAAAAAGATTAGTTCAGTCTTCACTCCCTTCTGCCAGTCGTATTTTTCTTCGTGTGCTTTCATAACCACCATATCGTATGCCACCATGGCCGTAGCCAGCCCGTAATGCGCTCTATACATTATGAATTCTCTTTTTCCTGCAGCTCCAAAAGAAGGTATCACATCGTAGACCACTTCAAAAGAGAATCCTTCGTGTTTCCAGGATTTTAACAATTCCATATCTATTGTCAAACTATATACCACTGTTACAGAAGGGTCTGAAATACAGCAGTTCACTGGTGCAGCCATGACCACAAGGACCACAATAAAAAGAAAAGCTAGTCTTTTCATGTAAACCCCTCCACTGTAATCTCGAATTCCTGGACCAATCCATCTGCATTTGAGTCTGTCCACCTCAGCATCACCATATGGTACCCACTGAAGGTTTCCCAGTTGGCAGTATTTCCCAGAAAGACAGAGGCAGCGTACGTTCCCCGCCAGCCGTAACCCCAGACCAGCAGCACGTATCTGTTGTTGTGTCTTCCCAGGTATACTAGAGCTACATCTTCATTAGGGTATTGAGTCGTATCCAGAGAAATCAACTGGTAATCTGCCCGAATCTCAAAGCTTGTTCCTGCAAGTGTATAAGTAACACCAAATATAGTATCAAATTCATCAGCAATAGGATTAACCCCAGGTCCTCCCACCGGTATCAAATTACCCAGATTGTGCTCTGTTTGGGTTAGCGTCAGGTCAGTCCTTCCTTCAGGGCTTGTTGTTGTACCTGCCTGGGCAAGGGCGAAGGCAATCTTTGCAGATCCTAGAACATCAGTGCAGTATGCTGAATCACCAGCCACAAAGTATGTATTGGTGTCAAACAGAGAGGGGAGGAAATCCAGTGTGGCTAAGGGTCCCAGAAATTCGATAATCCGGCGCATTATTTCCTGGCGCTCGGTGGAGGTACTGATACCTTCAAATCGGAATGCAAAAAACACTACTTCATGATCTCCTGAATAGTTAATGCCTACATACTCAGACTGTTCATTGGAAAAACAATTTTCTGATCCTGCATCTTTGATAATACCATCTGCATAGTCAATGAATGAACAAGCTGTCTGTATTACGGTCTGGGCCATATTGCTGGTGGTGGTTACTGTTGTGCTCCCTGGAGGTGGAAAGCTCACCACATAGGTAAGGGTTGCACTATTTGAAATAACTCCTGAACTCCCTAAGGGGACTGCAACATAGTACGAACCGTAGATAGAAGTTCCAGGGGTCAAGAGGTTTGAGCCCTGCCAGGAAATTGTATTGGCCACAATAGGCTGGGGGTTCAACCCAGGAGGGTGTTCAAGGTATTGAGGATTAACCACCATAACAGGGATGACATCAGTAATGTCAGTAATATCAGCAGTATAGGGAGCAGGAGAAAGGGGATGTACAGTATTAAAGACAGTGAGTCTGTAGAACAGTGTATTTCCATCCACAATAGTACCTGCTGGATCACTGTAGTGAGAATCTGCAAAAGCCTCCTTTATTAACTGGGCAGCCTGCACCAGTACAGTAACACTATTTGCAGTGGCAGTGGCAGGAAGACCTCCGTGGGAATAGTGAACAACTGCATTGTCGTTGATAATACTACTTCCAAAGTTAACACTCCCATCTGTGGGTACAAAGGCGGTGTAGGCGAGCAACGTGTATCCAGTGGGGAGAGCAACAATGTTCCACACCACAGTGTCCCCACCATTTCCTATAATAGTATCTCCATTGGTATCGTTGATCACTCCAGGGGGAGACACTGCAGCATTGATCAGGCCTACAGGGATATCATCCTCCACCTGAACAGAAAGGGGAAATGCTGTTCCATTGTGCACTTCAATATAAAAGACAAGTGTGTCTCCAGGAACACAGGTACCTGAGAAATTTCCATCTGAAATCTGGAAGTTGGGCAGCAAGTCAGGGCCTGATGGTACCAATCCGGGCGCTGGATCTAAAGGAGGCACATACGATGGAATATCTGGATATCCTGCCCCTGAATAATCAACTGCATTGGGGTTGTAGACAATCTTGTGAATCCGGACAGTAGCTTGTTGGGGGGGTACCTGGTTAGCAATCTGGGATTGAAGCGCCCAGCACATGGGAACAGGACCAATAGCATCTCCTATGTAATTTCCAGTCACCCCTGCCAAAAAGTTTACCCCAGTATCTTCTATTTCACCAAGCGCGTGCAAATAGCTTCTCAGAAATGTGCTGGGATAGCGGCTGTCCAGTCTAAGGTCCCATATGTAATCCTGGCTGGAAAGGAAAAGCTTCCCTCCTCCATTTAAGAACTGAATCAAGTTGTTTTCATCCTCTGGAGACAAGGTGGTGGAGAAATCTGATCCTGTAAACCAGATCACCAGCGAATGTGCCTGCAAATACGCCAGACTTGGAGAACCGAATAACCCTGCATCGTAGTAGTCATAGGGGACTCCCAGCCCATCCAGAGTACCCAGATAGTAGTCTTCTACCTGGCTCAAATATCTGCCATTGTCATCATCAATCAGTGCTATTGCATGAATAGGAGGAGGTACTGTGGAGTAGTATGTCTGCAGAAATTCATCCCAGAAGGTATCTGAAGCAAGAGCGGTGGCTGTTTCATACGAT
>Ga0209635_10001455_pt1 | contig 17582 bp, 17 predicted proteins | sample DeeMarSWOR230_32_FD_187463 | JGI IMG/M metagenome (GOLD analysis project Ga0209635, IMG submission 187463) | Marine sediment microbial communities from White Oak River estuary, North Carolina - WOR-2-30_32 (SPAdes) (version 2) | ecosystem: Environmental > Aquatic > Marine > Intertidal zone >... | reverse complement strand
AGTATGGGAGCCGACTTCCACGTTGTGGGCGATTTGAACAAGGTTGTCGATTTTGGTTCCTTTTCTGATGATGGTTGCTCCCAGCGAAGCTCTATCTATGGTGGTATTTGCTCCGACTTCCACATCATCCTCTAAAATAACCACTCCTTTTTGAGGAATTTTTATGTAGGATTTACTTTTTTCCCGAATGTACCCGAATCCATCTGAGCCTATGATTGCTCCGTTGTGTATGATGACGCGATTTCCTATTTTAGAGCCCTCTCTAATGGATACGTTGGAATGAATGAGACAGTTGCGGCCAATTTTTGTGTTTGGATAGATGACTACCAGAGGGAAGATGGTCGTCCTGCTTCCTATTTCAACTCCATCTCCAATATATGAGAATGGAGCGATGGATACTCCCTTCCCGATTTTGGCCAATGGGGAAACAGAAGCTTGGGGATGGATTCCGGGAGCCGGCAGATAAGGCTCGAAGAAATATTCGATGGCCCTGATGAAGGAAAGATGGGGATTGTCAGATTTGATGACCGGGATTCGGCTAAATTTTTCTTCTTTAGGTATTATGGCCGCCGATGCCCTTGTTTGTTCGAGTAGTTTTCGGTACTTGGGCTGAGCAAAATAGACAAGATCCCCGACATCCGCGTCTTCAATGCTGGCGACTCCGCATATCTTTGTGCTTCCTTTTCCTCTATAAGGACATTTCAAGAGTCTTGCTAGTTCGAATACGCTTATTGGTAGACGTTGGCTCTTACGCATGTTTCTCTATGATTCGCTCGTTCAAAACCGCAGCCAGTTCTGCTCCCCAAAGCAAGATGACCATTGAAATAGAAAGCCAGAGTAAAAAGAAAATAATTGAAGTCAGTGCTCCTTTCATTAGCCTGTCGAGAACGATTCCGATCGCAGAAACATGGGCCACATAGAAAGCAAAGATTCGTTTAAATATTTCCCAAAGAAGCGCAGAGATGGCTGCAGCCAGGACAGCAGCCTTGGTGTAGACTTTTAGCTCTGGGATGAATTTGTAGAGAGAGAAGAGCACCAAAAATGTCAAGGTGAAGGGAAGCAGGTACTGGAGAAAGAAGTTGTCGATCAATGACACGATCCCAGGATTGATGTTATTGGCAACAAAGGGACTCATTTGAAGCGTTCTGTGTAGGGCTGTCCAAATGGCTGTTATAGACAGGGAGATCAGCATGATAACACCAATGACAAACATGATGAGGTATTCCATCAGTCGGTTATAGAAAAAGGACTTTTGGTAGTTGGCTTTAAAGATGTGATTGATGGAGTAGATCAGGTTAGAAAATAAGAAACTTGCAGCGATAAATGACCCGGCTAAGCCGAACCACCCGAGATTTGTGATGTTTTGAGATAATTCCTGAACTCTCTCGAAAAAATAGGGATCCAATTGGGCAAAGAATTCCTCAGAGAAGACATCGAGACTCCGAACGGCAAGCTCCGCAGTTCCTAAAATTTTCGTTGTGACATATGCGAATAGAGCGGCTAGGGGAATCGAGCACATAAGGGCAAAATAGGAAATGATTATGGCGAAGTTTCCGCATTTATCCCTGTGGAATCTTTGAATAGTGGTCTTGAAAATGATAAATACCGGAAACTTCATCGGTCGTTTCAACTAAAGAAAAGGTTTAATAGTAATTTCCCCATTGAATCATGATGATGAAAATTGCGATGAACAGGGCGTAAATGACCAAGGTCTCAATCAGAACAAGTCCCAAGATGAGAATGAATCGGATGGTTGGAGACCCTGCTGGATTTCGAGAGATGCCCTCGCAGGCGCTGCTTATTGCCTTAGCTTGACAGTAAGCACCTGTAGCTGCCGCCAGTGTAATGATCGCGCCGCCCACAATCATGGCTAGTTTGAATAAAGATGCTTTCTGCGGATTAAAGGTTTTATCTTCCACCTGGGCGAGTAGAGGCATGTTCATCAGGATAAGAAATAGGATTAAGATCGTAAAAGGTTTAAGGTGTTTTGCCATAGACTTCCTCCTTAAAAATTAGTATTCCTCCTCATGTGCTACAGCTCCCGCTATGTATATGCAAGATAGCAGAACAAAAACGTAGGCCTGAACAATAGCCGTTATGATAGCTATAAGCATAAAAGGAAGGGGAAGCAGAAACGGAAGGATAGATGCCATGATCAGGATGAGTAATTCTTCGGCAAAAATATTTCCGAAGAGACGCATGGAAAGGGATAAAGGACGGGAGAAGTGACTGATCAGTTCGATGGGAAGCATCAGCGGGGCCAAGAGGGGAATCGGGCCCATGAAATGTTTGAGATATTTAAAAAAGCCTTGGGATTTTATCCCTTGCCAGTGATAATAGACAAAAATGGCGAGTGCACATCCGGCAGTGACGTTGATTTTGCTTGTGGGAGACATAAACCCGGGAACAAGACCAAACAGGTTACAGGTAAGTATAAAGAGTCCTAATGTAGCAATCATGGGAAGATATTTTTGACCTTCTTTTCCTACGAGTTCGGTCAAAAGAGTCTCGAAAAATTGGATGATAAGCTCGAGCACGTTTTGAAGTTTGGTTGGAACAAGTTTAGGTTTTCTGGATGCAAGGGTGAAGAAAAGGATAAGCACTCCCGCTGCAAAAAGGCTCATAACGACATGATCGGGAACAAGATGCTCTGGGTTTTTGACCTCGATCCCAAAGAGAGCCAAAAGAGCAGAAAGAGGTCTGCTGAAGATTTTGTTGAAGAGTTCGACCAGAAATAAGCTGTGTTCTAATTCTTCCATGTTTTCAGCCTGGACATAGCAGCCACGGCTTCAATCAAAAGTACGATAATTATCGATGAGAATCCTGCGGCAAATGCTATAATCTTTTTTGAAAAGAAGAAAATTATAATAAAAAAGATGGCTAGAATCAACATGAGCCGGAGAATGAAGACCAAAGCTGATGCCTTTAGAGCTTGTTTTTTCTCACGGAGCAGTACTTTGGAGAGTGCTTGACGAAGCCAAACAAAGTATGTGGCGGATAGTATGCCCCCTCCTAGAACGAATAATCCCATATAAATGTCAAAAATGAGGGAAGCAGAGGCTGCCAATAAGAAGGAGAATCCCAGTACTTCCCCTGGAATGCGTCTGAGGATTTTTTCCTCGAGGGCATCGGCATTTGAAATCATGTTTTTTTGTATCATCAGATATCTGTGTCTTCTGCTTCTTCTTCATCCTGCAAGCGGTTGAGTCCCCGGAGAAGGCTGTAGATGCCTGAAGCGGTACCCAAGAAGAGAAAGATCAAAAGGAACCATGGGCGTGTTCCCAGGATTTTGTCAAGGAAGTATCCGATTAAAAGACCCACTGCAATGGAGGAAGGTAACATAAGCCCGAGTGAAGTTAGAGCCATGACTTTTTGTGATTCAACTTTCCAATGTCTTTTTCTTTTCATAAGGCCCTTTCCGTGACGTTATCCTCGAATGTCCAGTATGCTTTAAGACCTATTATCATCAGATCCTCCAATAGAGTCAAGACGAGAGCGTTACCAAAACTGTGTTGCTGTCGTAACTGTCACACAAATGAAGATTCTTGTATTTAAGACAAGTCGGTTGATTCCTTTAGGAAGGTAGGTTAAAATTTTTTATACGTGTGAGTTGATAGTAAATGGATAATTTGAAGTCATTCGTGCTGATTATCCTCTCTCTCTTTACTTTGGGAAATTTTCTCATTGGTTGGCAGGAGCAGATAGAAGCCGAGGGAGTCAAAATCATTGCTCGTTATTATGAGAAGACAGAGGAACGCGTTTTTGCGAGAGGGAATGTAGAAATTCACTATCAGAATCTTACCCTTCTTGCCGATAATATCGAATACATCATCGAAACCAAAGATGTCCGTGCTTGGGGCAATGTAACCATCCTTCTGCCTGATGAGGTCGTGAGCAGCGAAGAAGTCACTTTGAACCTGAATTCCTCCGAGGGGGAGCTCAAGAAAGCCTTCGGGGTTATCCAGCCGAGCATCTTCTATCAAGCCGAGTCAATAACTCGAAAGAACGAAGACGTTTATACTTTTGAGCGAGCCAAAATCACATCCTGCACCCAGCCAGTGCCACGCTGGCAGTTTTCATGTTCACGAGCGAATTTCAAAAAAGATGATTATATGGAAATGTACAGCGCTGTTTTTAGGATTAAGAAAATCCCTATTTTCTATTTGCCGTACATGCGTTATCCCCTCGATGAAGAAAGATCAACAGGTTTCCTCACGCCCCAAGCCGGATATTCGGGCCAGAAAGGGATCTTCTATTCCCAAAGTTTTTACTGGGCCTTGAAAAGGAACATGGATGCCACATTCAATCTGGATTATTTTTTAGACAGAGGATTAGGAGGAGGGTTCGAATACAGATATCTTTTTTCTGAGGGGACTGGAGGCCGAGTGAATCTCTATTACTTTAACTTCAACAACAGGGCTCCCCTGGGATCTCCTGATAACGCCTATATTATTCGCGCCAAACACAGACAATCTCTTCCTCTGAATTTTAACTTTGTTGCTGATGTCGATTATCAGAGTTCCTATGATTTTCTTAGAGAATTTGACAATAATTTTAGGCGTGCTGTTGTTTCTAATCGACGATCCCAGGTTTATCTTTCCCGAGCGTGGTCATATTTCAATTTCAATATGCGTGTATCTCGCTTCGAAACCTACTATAAACAGATAGATAACTCCGTCATTCGGATGAATATGCCCCAGTTAGGGTTTAGTTCGTCCAAAATGAAAATTTTTTCTCCCCTCTATTTTTCTTTCAATTCTTCTTTTGACAGCTGGGAATATGGATGGGAATCACAATACGAGTCGGGAAAACAGAAGAAATCAAAGAGTCTGGCCTTTAGTCCTACGCTCACCATTCCCTTTACTGCCATACCCTGGATGACTCTCAATTCATCCTTTTCCACAAATTTCAACTATTATTTCAATAGTTATGCACCTGGCACGAATACAGTCGTGGACGAGCCAATTATGAGCCATAATTATTCGGTTCGTTTGGACTTTGTGGGTCCTGTTTTTTCAAAGATTTTCTTCGATAAACAGAATACGCCACAGCTAAAGCATGTCATCGAGCCGACATTCACCTATACGTATGAAAGTCCAGTGGATGTGTCTGATCGCATTATCGCCCAGCAATTTTTTTATATCAACCATTATGCTCGCTACGGACTCGTCAATCGCCTTCTCATAAATAAAAACGGCATGCCCCGGGAAATCTGTACTCTGGGATTGGATCAAACCTATTATTTTGATCCGGAAAACAGCCCCATCAGCAGATATGAAGTCGATGGAGAGCCGCCTCAATTTTCGGATATCAACGGGTACTTCAGGTTCTATCCAGCAAGTCAATACAGCGTGGATTTCTCTGCATCCTTTAACACTTATAATAAGAACTTGTCTCGGATTCGGCTCGGATTGAATTTGGGAAATTTGACAGATGCTGCTTTCCTGAGGGTCAATTGGTATAAAAGTAGAAATCCTTATGTGGGCGAAGCCCGTTTATCCCGTCATCAGATAGGTATTTTTGGTGGGATCAAAATACCCCGTCTCTCTTTGGAAGCTCAGGCAGACCTGGATTTCAATATCATGGAAAAGCAGATGCTTTACTCTGCATTTGTTTTGGTCTACCATTATCAGTGTCTTGATTTTAAGGGAGAACTTAAGATATTCTACTTCCGGGAAAAACCTGAAGCACAATTCCGTTTTTCCTTTGGGCTGGGGAATATTGGAAAGTCCACCGATGTTTTAGGAGGATTAGGCTTTGGAAATTAGAATGAAAGGATTGATACTCAGCGGGGGGAAGGGAACGAGACTCCGACCTCTGACTTTTACTCAGGCCAAACAATTGGTACCGGTGGCGAACAAACCTGTTCTATTTTACGGAATCGAGGCTCTTAAAGATGCGGGTATCAAGAATATCGGCATAATTGTTGGCGATACAAAAGAGGAGATCATACAGGCGGTTGGAGATGGCTCGAGATGGGCAGTGAATATCTCGTTTATTGAACAAGAAGCCCCCTTAGGGCTGGCCCATGCGGTCAAGATTTCTGAGCATTTTTTAGGAACTGATCCTTTTGTCATGTACCTCGGAGACAATATTCTGAAAAGTGGGATCAAATCGCTCGTTGAAGAATTTCATGAGAAGAAGCCCAATTCTTTGATACTTCTGACCGAAGTTCCCAATCCCGAGATGTTTGGAGTGGCTGAACTTAAAGACGGAAGAGTGACAAGGCTTGTGGAGAAGCCGAAAGATCCAGTCAGCAACCTGGCTTTAGTGGGCGTCTATATGTTTGATATGCATATTTTCGAAGCCGTGAAGGCCATTAAACCATCATGGCGCGATGAATTGGAAATCACAGATGCCATTCAGTATCTTGTCGAACATGGGTACGAAGTTCACCCCCATCTTGTCACAGGATGGTGGAAGGATACAGGGAAGATCGAAGACATTCTTGAAGCCAACCGTCTGATTCTAGAGTCGATTTCGGGAGAGATTCAGGGTGAAGTCGACGATGCCTCCAAGATCAATGGACAAGTTGTGATCGAGAAAGGGGTGACTGTAAAAAATAGTATCATTCGGGGGCCGGCCATTATCGGGGCGAAATCGGAGATTGTCGATTCTTATATCGGCCCTTTCACTTCCATTCAGAACGGATGCAAAATAAGCCATACAGAGATTGAGCACAGCATCGTTTTGGAGGGAAGCGAGATCAGCGAAATAGGAAGCCGGATAGATGAAAGCTTGATCGGAAGAGGCGTGAGAATTTTTAAATGTCCTCCTAAGCCTTCTGTCTATCGATTCATGGTGGGTGACAAAAGCGAAATAGGGATAAAATAGTTCTTTGGTATCTGTGCGCTTCCGGTTTTATCCAGGTATTCCATCCGAAGGAGAAAAATATGATTGATGGGATAAAGATAAAAAAATTAAAGGTCATTCCTGATGAAAGAGGGAGACTGATGGAGATTCTCCGCAGTGATGATGACCTCTTTTTCCAGTTTGGCCAGGCTTATATAACTACAACCTATCCCGGTGTTGTCAAGGCCTGGCACATGCACAAAAAACAGACAGACAATGTGGCCTGCATTCAGGGAATGATCAAATTGGCATTGTATGATTCGAGAGAGAATTCCTCCTCGTTTAAACAGGTCAATCAGTTCTATATTGGCGTTCATAATCCGCTTCTCGTGCAAATCCCAAAAGGCATCTATCACGGCTGGATGTGTGTCAGTGAACAAGAGGCCATCATCGTGAACCTTCCTACAGAAGTCTATGATTATAACCAGCCAGATGAACACCGTTTGGATCCCCATGACAATGATATCCCCTATGATTGGAAGAGGAAAGATGGCTGAGGAACGAAACATTCAGGATAAAACCCTGCTCGTCACTGGAGGAGCTGGTTTTATTGGGAGCAATTTCATTCATTATATGCTTGAAAAATACTCCAACTGTAGGATTATCAATTTAGATAAACTCACCTATGCAGGAAACCTGGATAACCTTCGAGATGTGGAGGACGATCCCAGATATGAATTTGCCCACGGAGATATCCGGGACAGGGATCTTGTCCGAGAGGTTTTCCAAAGAGCTAATGGAGTTGTCCATCTCGCTGCTGAGACCCATGTGGACCGGTCGATCCTCGATGCCGGCGAATTTGTTCTCACCGATGTGTATGGAAGTTTTGTGCTCTTCGAGGCTCTCAGGAGCACCGATATCGAGTTCTTCATTCATGTGTCAACCGATGAGGTCTACGGAAGCCGGGATGAAGGTTTTTTCGAAGAAGATGATTCCCTGAATCCTTCTTCTCCCTATGCTGCGAGTAAAGCTGGAGCGGACCGCTTGGCCTACTCCTATACAGTCACCTACGGTCTTCCCATCATTATCCTTAGACCGAGCAATAATTATGGACCTTATCAGTATCCAGAAAAATTCATACCCTTGTTTGTGACCAATGCTTTGGAGGACAAAGAGCTCCCCCTTTATGGAAGGGGAACGAATGTCCGTGATTGGCTGTATGTGGAGGATAACTGTTGTGCTATAGAGCTTATCATGCGAAAAGGTAAACTAGGGGAAGTGTATAATATTGGAGCCAATAATGAGGTCAAAAACATCGACGTGGCTGAGCAGATAGTGAAGGAATTGGGAAAACCAAGGGATTTGATTAAGTTCGTAACCGATAGACTGGGCCACGATAAACGGTATGCACTGAACTGCAGGAAGATTCATGCCCTCGGTTGGAAGCCGTCAAAAGATTTCGAGGAAGCTCTGGCTTTTACAATCCGCTGGTATCAGGAGAATCCTGAATGGTGGCGCAAAATCAAGGAAAAGAGTAAAGATTTCAAAGAATTTTATACGAAATACTATGATAAAAAATGAGGGTTGAGGAGGATAGATGCAAGTTTTAATAACTGGAATAACAGGATTTGCGGGGAGTCATCTGGCGGATTATATTTTAGACAATCACACTGATGTGCAAGTGTTCGGCTTGATCCGTTGGCGGAGTCGGATGGAGAACATCCTCCATATAAAGGACCGCATACATCTCATCGAGGCTGACCTCAAAGACCTGGTCTCTTTGAAAAAATGTTTCGCCGAAGTGAAGCCTGATCGAATATTTCATCTTGCCGCACAAAGCTTTGTCCCTACTTCCTGGACATGTCCGGCTGAGACGTTTGCCATAAATGCCATCGGTCAGATCAATCTTTTTGAAGCCGTGCTCAGCCTGGGCCTATCCCCGAAGATCCAAATAGCTGGCTCGAGTGAGGAATACGGCTTGGTTAATACCGACGAGGTTCCGATGAAAGAATCCAATCCTCTGCGACCGCTCAGTCCATACGCTGTTAGCAAGGTGGCTCAGGATTTATTAGGCTGGCAGTACTATAAGAGCTACGGCCTGAGAGTCGTCCGCACTCGCGGATTCAATCACACGGGTCCTCGGAGAGGAGAGGTCTTTATCTGTTCCAACTTTGCTAAACAGATAGTGGAGATCGAAAAGAAGAAGAGAGAGCCAGTGATATATGTTGGCAACCTGGAGGCTAGAAGAGATTTTACAGATGTTCGCGATACGGTCAGGGCATACTGGTTGAGTTTGGAGAAAGGAATAGAGGGCGAGGTCTACAACATAGGTACAGGAAAAACCTATTCCATTCACGAAATATTGCACATGTTACTTTCCTTGGCCCAAATCGATGTGAAAATCGAGGTCGATCCGACGCGCCTCCGACCGTCAGATGTTCCTGTCCTTCTATCAGACAGTACTAAATTCAGGAAACTGACCGGCTGGGAGCCGAAAATTCCCTTCAGCCAATCCCTCCAAAATTTGTTGGATTACTGGAGAGAGAGGATTTAGCTTGAACATTCTAATAACCGGTGCCACCGGTTTTGTCGGGGGTTATTTAAGAGAGTTCTTAAAGTCCAGAGAATCGACTGTTTGGGGAACTGCATATCCGGAGAAGCCGCAAGAGCTTTTGGAAGAAAATATTTTTTATCTGGATATCAGATCGGAAAAGGATGTTTTTGCATGCGTGAAAAGAGCGAGGCCCGATTGGATTGTTCATCTTGCAGCCATATCCAATGTAAGACATTCATGGGAAAGACGAAAGGAGACATTCGAGACGAATCTCCTGGGCACATCCAACCTTTTTGAAGCCATGCGTCGATTTGCTCCGCAAGCTCGAGTTCTTTTTGTCAGTTCCTCTGATGTTTATGGAACAAAGCTTTCATCAAAAAAGCCGTGCAGCGAAGAGGCAAAAGTAAATGCGATGAATCCTTACGCGTTCACCAAATTGAGCGGTGAAATTCTAAGTGAGTTCTACACGCGTATCGAAAACCTGGATATTGTTATCACCCGGCCCTTCCCTCACACGGGCCCGGGACAGAGTGCAGATTTTGTCTGTTCGGATTGGGCTTTGCAGATTGCCCGAATCGAGAAAGGGGATGGAAAATATGAAATAAGAGTGGGGGACATCTCTGTTCAGAGGGATTATACAGATGTGAGGGATGTTGTGAAGGCTTATGTGCTTTTACTCGAGAAGGGAAAAAGAGGCGAGATTTATAATATCTGTTCAGGAAAAACTTATTCTCTGCAAAGAATTCTTCATCTGCTTTTATCCTTTTCTTCTCAACATATCGAGATCGTGGTGGATCCCAAAAAAGTTAGAAAAACAGAAATTCCTGTTCTTGTGGGCGACAACAGGAAGATAAAGAGTGAACTCTCGTGGGAACCCACAGTTCCGATTGAACAGTCTCTCAGAGAGCTCTTGGATTACTGGCGTTTTCGAGTGTAGATAAGGGGATCAGAGATCAAGTTCCAGTTGATTTTTCTGGCTGAGCTTTCTGCTATTTTCGATGGATTTCAATATCTCGGGCGTAACATCTCCCGTAGGATAGTTCCCGTCAAAACATGCACCACAAAATTGAGTGAGATTTTTATTTCCAAGGTGAACGGCTTTTTTCAGAGACTCAAGAGATTGATAGATCACTTTATCTGCACCGAGTCTCTTTGCGATCTGTTCCACGGTGGCATTGCGGGCTATGAATTCGGTTTTGGTCTGCATATCGATCCCATAGACACAAGGATACCTCAGAGGTGGAGAATACGAGCCAAAATAGACTTTCTTGGCCCCACATTCACGGACCAAGTCAATTATGGCCCTGGATGTGTTCCCGCGCACAATACTATCATCAACCAATAGAACATTTTTTCCTTTGAGTTCGGAAGGAATCGGATTTAATTTTTGACGCACAGACGCTCTTCTCTGCTGATCAGCGGGCATGATGAACGTTCGACCGATATACCTGTTTTTAACCAGGGCTTCCCTGTATTTCAAGTTGAGTTTTCGTGCAATCTCGATGGCGGCATCCCGTGCAGAATCTGGGACAGGAACAACCACATCGATCTTTAAATTTTGCTTTCTAATTTCATCCGCGAGAAAACGGCCAAGATTGACACGGCAATCATAAACATTGACATTGTCGATGTAGGAATCAGGCCGAGCGAAGTAAACCCATTCGAAAAGGCAGGGAGTTTGGGGACATCGAGCGATCTTTTGGGTGTAAAGTCGGCGGTTTCTATCGATAAAAAGGGCTTGACCGGCCTCGATATTTTTAATTTCAGAGAAGTTCATGATATTCAGGCTGACGCTTTCTGAAGCGATTGCATAGGCAGGAAGAATTTCCTCTTTCCTTTTTCCGTAAACAAGGGGCTTTATCCCATGCGGATCCCTGAAGGCCAGCATGCCTTGCTCGGCTATGTATGCGATAACAGAATAACTTCCTTTAACTCTTTCAAATACTTTTTTGACTGCTCGAAAGATGTGTTCGGGCTTTATACTCTTGGCGTGTTGTTCAGCCAGCTCTTGGGCGAAAATGTTTAAAATGATTTCTACATCGTTATCGGAGGTGAGATGGCGATGGTATTGATTCAATAGAATTGTGTTCAATTCACTATAGTTAATCACATTTCCGTTGTGAGCCATGATGATGCCAAATGGAGAATTGACGAAAAATGGCTGAGCATCCTCGCCTCTGCCTCCTCCGATAGTCGGGTAACGTGTATGACCAATTCCGATGTGGCCAATCAGCCGCGTGAAGTGGTCTTTGGTGAAAATATCTCTGACCAGTCCATTTCCCTTCTTGGTGTGGAATCTACTGCCATCATAGGTGGTGATTCCAGCGGAGTCTTGGCCTCTGTGTTGGATAGACAACAGCCCCTGGTACAAGTCCTTGAAGACGTCTTTGTTTCCGTAAATGCCTATGACTCCGCACATTTTACTCTTACGTATTATTATAATTGTTTTAGTTAAAAAGTGGAATTGGGATTGACTCTTGTGGTGTTAAAAAAGGTGGTTCTCCTCCATTTTGTGTGAGCATGACTTTCAAGGTTGTCTTTGCCATCAGCCATATCCTCCGCTCTAGTGATGATCTTTAACGCCATTCCCTCATCGCCCTTCTCAGCGGCTGCGTAACTCCGCACGTTTATTCCTAATCCCTGCAACACTGGCTTCTCTTCCCGTGTTTGTCCGGATCTCCAACCTTTAGCAAAGTCGTGCTCAATACATACTCGCCGACAATATGGGGAAACCCATATTGCTTCCCTCGAAGAACGATTCGTGAAGGCTAGATCCTCAATGGCGCTCCGGATATACCTGATGTTTTTTTACATTAGAGCTAACCCACACAAAATGGAAGAGAATCAAAGAGGTTAATCGATTTTTTATCGAAGAAAAATGGGATTGGATAAAATCCAGGGAATGTCACTGCTCAAGGGAGATTTTTCTCTGAGATAAACTTCAACTCGATAAAATCCCGCATCGACGGCTTTATATTCTAAATTCTCTTTAGATGTGACAAGGATTTCTTTACCGTCATGGATAAGATGGATCTCTTTGGCATAAGTTGCGGGGACTTGGATATGGAATGTTATCCCTGGGTCGAACATGGTTTTTTCACCCATGGACAGCCTTTGTTTTCCCTTCCGAGCCCAGAACCTGAATCCATGAGCCTGGGCAGCTGCGTCCACGGCGTTGTAAAACCTGCCGCGGCGGAGTGCAGAGTAGACCTGGCGGGATGCAACTTCGAATTCACTCGAGAGAGGATTGTCAAGAAGCACATGAAGTTGTAGAGAAGGAAGAAGAGGGCGGTAAAGGAGATGGGCGTCAACGCTGTAGAATCCAAACATCGATTGGACATGATTGATTTCGTCCCACTTTTTCAAGTTTTTTTGAGGTCGGCTCAGCATTTTTAAAAGGGCATATTCTGGTTTTATCAATAAGACAGGAGAAAGAGGAACCAAACGGAGAATATTGTATTTTAACACGGTGTTGGCATTGATAATTTCTATCCCGTTATATCCTGTGGATTTTCCCCAAGACCAGGCCACTTTGGAATAAGGGTGGGCGATGACAGAGAATCCCTTCAGAGCACTGATCTGATAGGCAGCCTGCTCGGCATTTTGAGAGAAGTCTTTTTCTGGCGGATCGAAGCCGAGAGCAACAAGATGGCCCCTGCTGACTGAAAGCTCGGATCCTGCAAGCACGAGTACACCTCTTTTCCAGCCGGCTGAGGCTAAACATTCGCGGTTTGGAAGTCCGTGATCGGTGAGAATGATAAACTCGAGAGAGGATTGGAAAGCCAACTGTGCGATTTTATCTGGATGTTTTCGTCCATCAGAATAAACGGTATGAATGTGATAGGCTCCTCGGATCTCAAGGGGATCTCTTTTGCCTCCCTCAAAGGTGTAGGTTTTGAAACCGATAAGCTGATAGCTCAACCAGATGACATAGATCAGGAGGAGGGAGAGCAGAATGAATAAAACTCTTTTCCTCATCATTTCTTCCCTTTTGTTGTTTTGCTATCTTTTCTCGGAATGAATGGAAGTGTGATGATGGTAAGAAAAAGGAGAGTGATCTCAGAATCTCCGAAATTATACTCGAAGAAGCCTGCTGTGCAGAGGGCCAAGAGTGCGGCCAGTGCGGAAACTGTCAGAGGATAAAAGGTGAGATCCTTATTCCTTAAAAGTTTCAGGAGGGATAGAAATGTCCATCCCATAAAGGTGAGCCAAGCTAAGAGTGCTGGTATTCCTCTTTCGGCCCCGATCTGAGTGATGTTGTTATGGAGGTGGACGTTTCGTTTGGAAAGGTCGGAGAGCCCATATTTTGGATTTTGAAAGACCATATCCACAGTATTTGGTCCTGTCCCGAAAAGAGGGTAGTCTTTGATGATTTTGATTCCCGCGTGCAAGTACTCGATTCTCTGGGCATTGGAGTAAGACCGTGTACTGAATATACTGAGGATTCTTGATTTAACATTCTTTGGGCTGAGAAGAAAGAAAAGTACAAGGATAATGGGAATAATGAAGAGCGCCCTAGGCTTGTAAAGGGTTAAGATAAAAGCAGCAACGACGGCAAGCCCCACCCAAGCGCTTCTTGTTAATGTTAGAGAAAGCGCAATTAGAGCAAGAATGCAGCCTACTGCCCAAAAATATTTTATTTTCTCTTTTGAGAATAAGAAATGACTCAATGCGACTGATAAGAAGAGGAGCAGGAGGCCTGCCTGTGTCATATAGTGGCCCATAAAGCCTGTAATTCTCTCTCCTGGAGCTGCTTGAAATATAAAATAAAAGAAGGAATAAAGAGAACTTATGCCCGCAGATGCAAGCAGAGCAAATTGTGCGTTTTTTATTTTTTCCACTGAAGACATACCGCTGTAGACGATGGGAATGATAAGAAAAAGCAGGAGTTCCCGACTATCGATGAGGCTTATTTCAGGATTAACGGATAGAAAGGCCGAGATGAGAGAAAAAAGAGAATAGACAAGAAGAGGCCAGAAAAAGGAAGGGAAACGTGGAAGGCGTCTGCTTTTTATGAGAAGTTGTAACCAGAAGAGTAGGGCTAAAAAAAGAACCGAGTAACTTAGAGTGATGGATATCATGGAAAAAAGGAGGTAAAGGGAAAGAAACAACCAGAGAAGAAATGAAATGTCTTTGGTAAAATTCAGCCATGTTGGTCGCTTCATTGATTGTGTTTCAAATAAAGAGGGTCAATCTTTTGTTGCCCTGTTGGGTTCAATGGTCGCCTCTTCGATGAGCATGACTGGTATGTCCTCTCTTATAGGATAAACACGATGGCACTTGATACATTTCAAACCCTTTTCATCTGAGGTGAGCTTGATATCGGCTTTGCAGAGAGGGCAGGCAAGAATATTTAGGATTCTTTGGTCAATAGTCATTGGCTTTTTCCTGGTTTGTTATCATAACCTATTGAGATCTTCCCAGTCAATAGTTGTACGATTGTATAAATATTTCCCCTTCCAGGACATCCTTTCCTCCTACAGAAAACCTTCTTCAGCCGTGTGTTTGATCGATATTTCCGGACTAATCTGAGGGCTGCTTTTCAGGATTGTTGACAGGAACTGATAGAGGGTGATATCTATAGCCATATGAAATCCCAGATAGATAAGTTGCTGAGGATAAGACATCTGATACAGAAATTGGGTATTCAGTAAGATGGATAAAGACTTTAGCTGGAATCCTTACGCTGATCAACCCCATAATTTTGCTCCCAAAAGAGAGCGATTCTGGCATCACTTCAGGTATGTTCCGAGTTATTTATCCCTTGTTGCCTCAAATTTTCGAAAGGCTTTTCCTGTTTTGTCCCTGTATAGAAAATACAGAGATGGTATGTACGACGAACGAGTTAAGTTCGAGCATTGCTTTGGGATTTCGATATCTCCCAAGGAAAGCAGAAATGACGAGGTTTTCGGCTGTCTGAAAGACCTTGGTATCCAACAAACACTGATAAGAATACCTTCGTGGGAAAGAGGCAAGCTGGATTTGTACCAAAAATTTATCGAGAGGGCCAGAGAAAATGCATTCGATGTGGTTCTTGCACTGCTGCAACAAAGAATGGATGTGAAGAATCCGGAGGGATGGGTATCTTTTCTTGAAGAAATCTTTTCCAGATTCAGTATGATGTGTTCCTATTTTGAGATCGGGCATGCGTGGAACAGGACCAAATGGGGTGTCTGGGATTACAGGGAATATCTGCAGCTTGCTGAACCAGCTGTTTCATTGGCTGAGAAATACAGGGTGAAGCTACTTGGCCCGGCAATCATAGATTTTGAATTTCATCTCTATCCCCCGGTATTGGAGGAGATCCCTTTTGACAAGGTAACCACCCTTCTGTATGTGGATAGAGTCGGCGCTCCGGAAAACAGACAATTCGGATGGGACACGTCCAGGAAGATTGCACTCCTTAAGGCAATTGTCGATGGATGTGTGCAGAAAAAGCAAGATCTATGGATCACCGAGGTGAACTGGCCCCTCGAGGGAACAGGAATATATTCGCCTGCTGTAGGCAGGGCGAATGTTTCAGAAGAAAATCAAGCTAATTATTTAATCCGCTATTTTATTCTTTGCCTTACGAGTGGACTTGTGGGGAGAATATACTGGTGGCAGCTTGTTGCTCCAGGATATGGTTTGATCGATAGCCGTCAAAAGGTTTGGCGTAAGCGCCCTGGTTTTTTTGCTTTCAAGCACATGGTTGATTGTCTCGGAGGGAGCGTTTTTATAAAAAAAATACCGCACCCAGAGGCACAGATTTTTGTGTTCAACAAAGAACAAGGGCAGGTTGCAGTCTGTTGGACAATGGCGTCCTCGATCGCACATAGGTTTTTTAAGCGCATCCAAAAGGTCGAAAACAGAGATGGAGGAGAACTTCCATTTGAGGACAATACTGTACATTTTGATCGATCTCCAAAGTATGTGCATTTGGTTTAGGCTGAATAATCAAGGTTAAGAATAGGAAGGGATAACCGATTATATGTGGAACCTGAGTCCTATTTTAAGACTGAATCCAGAAAAATCAATCTGTGCTTCCCTGGCATCGATAACTCCGGCTTCGCGTGGCTTGGACGCACGGATGAAGAGTAAAGGATAGGACTGTTGTTCTGATACCTCTGCTTGAATGAGGTAGAGCGTTCCTTTTTCGATTAAGGTTTGGCCTGAGGAGCTTCGGAAAGTGTCTTTTCCCTGGAATCCATTGATTTTGGCATAATGCCCTGCTAACTCAACAACGAGTCCCAAACGTGGTCCGATACTCCTGGTGAAACCCATTGCCCCCTGCAGGCCCAATCCTCGAGCACTTGCTTCTCCCATCCATTCCTGTAATTGTTCATCCTCTTGGATCTGGTAGAAGTAAGAACATTCTGCAAAGTAATATGAAAATCCGCCCTTAATATACAGAGAAGGGATAAATACATAAGATACAGAGATTCCAGCGGGAACAGCGCTGAGCTTTGGTCGTGTTTTGAGAGTGTGTGCCTGCATGACTTGACTGAAATCAGAAAGGCTTTCCTTCTCTCCTTGGAATGATTCTATCGCAATCGCCAGAGAAAGCCTTGAGGTCAAAGAGATGGAGAATTCTCCTCCAAACGAAAAACCATAATGGACAGGCTTTACAGCTCCTTTCCCAGAAATTCCGAGGACACTGCTATAGAAATCTACCAATCCCAGGGATCCCTTATTCAAGTCTCCGCCGAAGGAATAGTTTCCACCAGTAAAAAGTGTAAAATGGAAGCGTCGAGGTGTTTTTTCCTGGGGAATCGTGGCTTCGATTTCAGGAGGGAGCGATATTTGAGGTTTATCCTGGTCCAAGGTCTCAACCGTCACTTCTTTTTTTGGTTTTCCTTCTTCCTGAATTTTCTGTGGTGTTTCTTTCTTCACAGGGAGCGGTTCGATCACAACGACTAAGCTTTCATGTACATAACCGGAGACAGTGATTCCCTCTTTTGGAGTGAACTCGACTGCATACCATTCGCCCTCTTTTCCTGTAGACTCCAGGACCGCTCCTCGGGAGAGTTGGCGGATGATAATGCTGGCAATATCGGGATCCAACCTGATGTTCGCTTGTTCAGCGACTACTCTTAGTTTTAGATTGGATTCCTGGCTCCAAACACTCTGAGTCGATTTAAAGAACAGAAGAATCAACACGAAGAAGATTAAGCACCAATCCTTTCTTGAGTGTTTGTGAGCCAGCCTTTCCACTTCAATTCGATTATAGAAGGACCCTCTAAAGCTGTCAAGAAAT